>Ga0207711_10000924_pt1 | contig 28323 bp, 32 predicted proteins | sample KBSS34metaG_FD_184401 | JGI IMG/M metagenome (GOLD analysis project Ga0207711, IMG submission 184401) | Switchgrass rhizosphere microbial communities from Kellogg Biological Station, Michigan, USA - KBS S3-4 metaG (SPAdes) (version 2) | ecosystem: Host-associated > Plants > Roots > Rhizosphere... | reverse complement strand
TCGGGCGAGCTGCTCGCCCTGCTCGGGCCTTCCGGCTGCGGCAAGACGACCCTGCTGCGCGTGATTGCGGGGCTGGAATTTCCCGACCAGGGCACGGTGCGCTTCAACGGCCGCGACGTCAGCCGCGTCAGCGCGCGCAAGCGTCACACCGGCTTCGTGTTCCAGCACTATGCGCTGTTCAATCACCTGACCGTGTTCGAGAACGTGGCGTTCGGCTTGCGCGTGCGGCGATGGCGCCTGCGCCCGAAGCGCGAAGAACTCCAGCGCAAGGTCGGCGAACTGCTCGAACTCGTGCAGCTCGGCGAACTCGCGCAGCGCCACCCGGCGCAGCTGTCCGGCGGCCAGCGCCAGCGCGTCGCGCTCGCACGCGCACTGGCGGTCGAGCCGGAAATCCTGTTGCTCGACGAACCGTTCGGCGCACTCGACGCGCGCGTGCGCGGCGACCTGCGCCGCTGGCTGCGCGGACTGCACGATCGCATCCACGTGACCAGCGTGTTCGTCACCCACGACCAGGAAGAAGCCTTCGAACTGGCCGACCGCATCGCCGTGATGAACCAGGGTCGCATCGAGCAGCTGGCCGATCCGCAAACCTTGTACACGCAGCCGGCCAGTCCTTTCGTCTGCCGCTTCCTCGGCGAGGTGAACGAACTGCCGGCGACGCTGCATGCGAACTGGTCGGGCCACGGGGCGGGTGATGTCGTCGCCTTCGTACGCCCGCACGACCTCGATTTCGAGCTCGATCCTACCGGACGTGCGACCGTCGAAAGCGTGCGCGACCTCGGGCCCACCGTGCGCATCGAGGCGCGTCATCCGGCGCTCGCCAAGGCCCTGGTCGCGATCCACGAGCGCGGCCGCTTCGATGGCAATCGCCTGCAGGCCGGCCAGGCCGTCGCGGTCGGCGCACGCCGCTGGACCTTGTTCCGTGGCGACACGGCGGTACCGGCGGTTCGCTGACATCCGTTTCACATCGGGTTGGCGGAAACTCGCCGCTCAATCGGTACATTGTCGTGCCCGGAACTCCATGGAGCGAGCCATGCGCTTGTTGATCGCCAGTTTGTTCGTGTTGAACGCCGCCTCGGCCTTGGCGGCCACGGACACGCTCATCCTCGACGCGGCACAAACCGGCCGGCTCGGCGCGCTTCAGACCGGGGCCACGCTGGTCGTCGACGGCGTGCCCGACGGCTTCGGCGGCAGCAAGAGCCTGCGCTTCGAGCGCATCGAGATCTACGCGCCCGGCGCGCGCATCGTCGCCGTCGGCGCCGACGGCGAGCGCGAGGTGCCGCGCAGTCCGCGCGTGCACCTGATCGGCACGAGTGCGGACGGCAGCGTGCGCGCCAGCGTCGGCTTCGACCCGGATTTCGGCCACGTATCCGGTTTCGGGTCGGCGCCGGCCGGCGCGTTCTCGCTCAGCGGCGAACGCGAAGGCGGCACCTTGCGTCTGCGCGCGCGACCGACCGCGGACACCTTGCCGCCCGGGGTCGTGCCGCAGACGGTGCCGAGCGACGACGCGCTGCCGAGCGGGCGCGCGATGCCGGATGCGCTCACGCTGGCGCTCACCGCGAATTCGGCCACCGGCGCGTTGCGCTCGGCCGTCGTCGCCGTCGATACCGACAACGAGTTCATGTCGCTGCGCTTCTCGAACAATACGGCGGCGGCGACGAGCTGGCTCGGCGACCTGTTCGGCGCCATGAACGTGATGTACAACCGCGACCTCAACGTCAGCCTGCAGCAAGGCACGACCTACCTTCGCACGACGGCCGATCCGTATTCGCTGGTTGCGGGGACGGCGGCCAACTCGTCCGACCTCAGCCAGTTCGGAAGCTATTGGCAGGCACACTACGGCAGCGTTTCGCGCAGCTTCGCGCTGCTGCTTTCGGGCGTGTCGTCGGGCGGCAATCCGCCGGGCAACTCGGCCTCGGGCATCGCCTGGATCAATGCCTACTGCCAGACGCAGTCGCAAGGCGGCAGCTACAGCGTGGAGAAGATCTTCACGAATCCGCAGGTGCCGCTGAGCTACTCCGCGCTGATCGTCGGCCACGAGATCGGCCACAACTTCGGTGCCTATCACACGCATTGCACGAACAGCACGAACGGCAGCGCGCCGACCGCTTCGAATACCATCGACAAGTGCTACAGCGGCGAGTCTGGCTGCTACTCGGGCGCGACGAGCTGCCCGACGACGGGCCCGGGCCATCCTGCCGGCACGGTCATGAGCTACTGCAACCTGCAAGGCTGCAACGGCGGCGCCAACGTGTTGCAGTTCCACCCGATGCAGATCACCGTGCTTAACACGCTGGTCGCGCAGAACACGCCGTCGTGCCTGTCTGCCAACGCGGACGAAATCTTCTCGAACGGGTTCGATTGAGGTTGCCGGGCTTCGAAGTGCCAAGACTGAGACGCAAAGAACACGAAGGCGGGAAAGCTCGAAGAAAATAGCCGCGAGCCTTTTGCTTTCTCCGTGTCCTCTGTGTGCTCCGTGTTTCAGTCTTTTCGCGTCGAACTCATCCCACTCAATCCCGCATCAGCGTCGACTTGCCGAACAGGCTCTCGACGAGATCCACGGCCAGCAGCGCAGTCTGGTTGCGCACGTCGAGCGCGGGATTGAGCTCGACGATGTCGAGCGAGCCGACCAGGCCGGTGTCGGCGATCATTTCCATGCACAGCTGCGCTTCGCGGTAGTTCGGGCCGCCGGGAATTGTCGTGCCCACGCCCGGCGCGATCGTCGGGTCGAGGAAGTCGACGTCGAAGCTGACGTGCAGGTGCGTGTTCTTGTCGATGCCGTCGAGCGCCTCGGCCATCACGCGCATCATGCCGATCTCGTCGATGTAGCGCATGTCGTAGATGTCGAGCCCGGCCTCGCGCACCAGGCGCTTCTCGCCCGGATCGACCGAGCGGATGCCGATCTGGCGGATCGCCGCGGTATCCAGCATCGGCGCCGCGCCGCCGAGTTCGGTCAGCTCGCGCGGGCCGTAGCCGCATAGGCACGCGACCGGCATGCCGTGCACGTTGCCCGAAGGCGTGACGGTGGACGTGTTGAAGTCCGCATGCGCATCGAGCCAGATCACGCGCAGCGTCTTGCCGCGCTCGCGGCAATGGTTGGCGACCGCCGCGATCGAGCCGATCGCCAGGCAATGATCGCCGCCGAGCAGGATCGGCAGGCGCTCGCCGGCGAGTTCAGCTCCGACCGCCCGCATCACCGCGCGATTCCACGCGACCACGTCCGGCAGGTGCCGATAACCGTCGACCGGCGGCCGCCAGGGATTGAAGGGGCCGGCAAGATTGCCGCGATCGATCACGTCGAGGCTGCGGGCGATCAACGCCTCGCCGAGACCGGCCACGCGCAGCGCCTCCGGACCCATCGAAGCGCCGCGATGGCCGGCGCCGATGTCGGTCGGCGCGCCGACCAGGGAAATCGGTGGGAAGTTCTGCATAGCGCATCGACGCCGTAGCTGCTCGAGAGCCCGGCATGATCCGCGAAAAGGGCGGCGCCGTCACGACGCGCCGCGCGAGGTCAGGCGAACGCTTGGCCGCTGCGCTCCGGCCGCGCGACGCAGGCGCGCACGAGCGCGAGCAGCCGCTCCGGCCCTTCGGCCTTGCCGAGCGCGGCGTCGCAGCCGGCGTCGAGCGCGGCGCGCAGCACCTGCTCGTCGCGCTCCGCGCTGAAGCAGACCAGCGCGATCCGTGCGAACTGCGGTTCGCGGCGCAGCATCGCGGCGACCTCGGTGGCGGTTTCGCCGCGCAGCCAGTAGTCCAGCACGACCGCGTGGCAGGGCCAGCGCGTGAGCGACTGCCACAGCACGTCGGTGCTGTTCTCGATGTGCACCGTGCAGCCACGCGCTTCGAGCTGCGCGCCGGTCAGCATCGCCTGCACCGGATCGTCTTCGACCAGCAGCACGCGCAGGGCCTCGCGATGGCTGGCCTGCCGCGCGACGACTTCCGCGTTGGCGTGACCGAGTTCGTCCAGCAGCTGGCGCAGTGGCGCAGCCAGGCGCAGCGCGAAAGTCGCCGGCGCGTCGCGCGCCTCCGGCGGACTTTCGTCCCAGCCGTGCATCAGCTGGTCGGCCGCGCGCGCTCGTTCGCCGAGACGCTCGTAGCCATAGGCGAGGGCCGACCCGGCGAGCCGGTGGACGTGGGTTTCCAGCTCGCGCCGCTTCGCATCGTCATGCGGGCTGGCCGCGAAGACGCGCCAAGCGGTATCGAGCACCTCGAACTTGCGCGCCAGCGACGCCGCGTAGCGCGTATGCAGGTCGTCGAAGCGCTGGTTGAATTCGGTCATCGGCGGTGATCCGGTTCGCTGGGCCGCGGCGTGGCATCACGGCCGGCGCCGCGGCGGCAGCGCAAGCATCGCACTCGGCATGCCGGTGCGGTGCAGGGTTCACGATCTTTTACGCACCGCCGTGACAACGTCATGCAACGATGCGAGGGTTGCTGCGCAAAAACGCGCATTCCCGCCATTGTGGAGATTTTCAATGAGCCATCTTACCGATCAGGTTCTCGGTCAACTCGACCCGGCCACGATCCAGCAAATCGCCGCACAGCTCGGCGTCGATCCGCAGCAGGCCGAAGCCGCGATCCAGCAGGCGGTGCCGCTGGTGGTCGGCGGCCTCGCGCGCTCGGCATCGACCGACGAAGGCGCCAGCGCCATCCACAGCGCCGCGGCTGACCACGCCGGTCTCGACATCGGTTCGATCCTCGGCAGCATGCTCGGCGGCGGCAGCGCCGGCGGGTCCGCGCTCGGCAACGCGCTCGGCGGCGGCGCCGGCGGCTCGATCCTCGGCAGTATCTTCGGCAACCGTCAGGACCAGGCGACGCAAGGCCTCGGCCAGGCCAGCGGCCTCGGCGCGCAGAACGCAGGGCAGTTGCTCGCGATCCTCGCGCCGATCGTCATGAGCGTGCTCGGCAACCTCAGCCAGCGTCAGGGCATGAGCCCCGGCGGCCTCGGCAGCGCGCTCGGCCAGGAGTCGCAGCGCATCAACCAGGGCGGCAACGGCGGCCTGCTCGGCTCGATCCTCGACCAGGACGGCGACGGCCAGCTCGGCCTCGGCGACCTGCTCAAGGTCGGTGCCGAGATGCTCGGTTCGCGCAATCGCGCCTGATCCATGGCGCCTGCCCCATCGCGCCTGGCCTCGCCCGGGCGCTCGGGCAGGCGCGAACGTTCACCGACGGCTCGCGGACGCGGTCAGTAGTAGCGCGGAATCGGTCCGCGCTGCGGCGTCTGCCGGTCGGACAAGTCGAAGAAGAACTCGTCGACATAGCACCAGCCCCACCCCTCGGGCGGATCGTAGCCTTCGATGATCGGATGCTTCGTGGCGTGGTAATGCTTGGTCGCATGCCGATTGGGCGACTGATCGCAGCAGCCGACATGCCCGCAGGTACGGCACAGGCGCAGGTGCAGCCAGACCGAGCCGGTCTTCAGGCACTCCTCGCAACCGAGTGCGCTCGGGGTGACGGTCTGGATCGTGTCGAGGTGGGTGCAGGTGTCGGGCATGGGGGCTCCTCGGCGGTCTGGTGGTGGCGGCGCGAGTATGGGAGAAGAGAGCTGCTTTGCCACCATCGCGGGGCCTGCATGAAGCGCTTCACCGAGTCCCAACGTTTTCGGTTCCATATTCGCAGCCGTACCCTGCATCAGACGTTCGGTGGCTATGAACGAACCCGATCGGACATGGACGGCGTGGGCATTCTGTCCTCACGCGAATTCCGCGAAGAATTTTGAGGATAGAAATAGAAGCGGTATCCCCGTTCTTTCATTTGGTGCCGCTTATCTCACCTCAAAAAGCCGTATAAGCTTATGAAAAAGCTTGCAATTTTGGCTAATTTGGTCGTCTGATGCCCCCGGATATGCCCCCTCTCTGCGCATTGAAAGCGAGGCTGAACCGCCGTCCTCCCGGGATGAACTCCGGGAGGGTGGTCACTATCAAGCCATCCTCTCCAGCTCCATCTCTCCGGAAAGAGGTGATGGTGGAGTGGTGCGGGTTCGCACAGGCATGATACCTGAGTACCAAAGGGGGACATATGACCTCATTTCTTGCGTGGCTGGGCGCCGACTCTCGCGGGCCCACGTCTTTGTACTTCGCCAGTGACAGCCGTCTAAGCTGGGAAAATTCACCCGTGCGGTGGGACTTGGGACGTAAGGTGTTCGCTTCGCCATCGAGTCCTGAATTATTCGGCTTCGTGGGATATGTCATTCTGCCGTACATGATCCTCACGGGAGCTATCGAGGTAATTGCAAGAGCCCAAAGGCCGGAAAACGCGAGTAAAACGGCGGACGATCGGGCGGCGTGGCTCAAGGCGCGCATAAGCGCAGCATCGCTCAGGTATCCGCCCACGCCAGACGGGGATTTCGCGATCTTTTACGGAACTCGCCAAGGCTGCGGAATGCCGGGGCGATCCGCCTTTGCCATGTATCGCATTAAGGGAAAGGCTGGGTCGGCAAAAGTGTCGTCCGAGAAACTGGAAATTCCATTCGTGTCGAGCGTACTTAGAACGGAGGGCACCGGCAAAGCCAGCGTGGACGAGTGGCAGCTCCGGTGGGAGCGCTCCGATCAAGGAAACACCAGCAGAACTATGTTCTCCGCGTTTTGCGACGCCCTCGCCTCGGGCAGCGACACTAAGACCGGCGGTGAGCCACAGCTAGTCGGGTTATATCGCGAGGGGCATGCGCGCTTATTCGGCGTAGTCACGAAAAACGGCTACAGTGTTTCTGGTGACTTGAATCCAGAAATTGCGGAAGGCTCTGTTGCTGAGTGGCGAGATAGCTTATTCCAGCGCGTCGACCGAAATGGTCGGGTTTTAAAGCGCGCGCAAAGGCAGGTTCGACCGCGAAACGTTTAAGCGGCAGCACGTGCTCGCCCTAACCGATCAATTGGGCAGGATATTTCCCTTCCCTCGACAAACTAATTCGACTAACGGTCTAAAAGAAGGGCATGATTTTGCAACTTTGTCGTAATCAATTACGCTGCCTATTTTACCATTGTGCTCTGGTGGTCGATAGAGTTCTCTCCCGTGGCCATCCTTTCTACTCATTCGCAACAATTGTTCTTTTGGCTCGGAGATTGCTTCGCTTCGAGAAATATCATCGGGCCGCCACTTCGTTATAATTTTAGAAACGCAACTTAGATTGGCCAAAATCCAAGCCTCAATTTCTTGGACTGCAATAAGTGCGCAGCTTTTCGCTAGTTGCTCTCGATCTAGGCAGCAAGTACGAAAGATTCTCTGGATGATTTCTTCTCTTCGAAGGTCGCCGCGTGCCGCGTCAGCATCCGCACAAACTATAAACTGGCTGCAACCAATACGATGAAGTGCGCCGATCGCCGAGGCGCCCCTCTTCAGTAGCTCGCCGACTCCATCAAATGACTGCCCCTTTACTACAGCATTCTTCGACATTCGGGGGATGAGCGTCTTCAGAAAATCCACAGAAGATCGCTCTTCACAAAGAACAGCAATCACGGTGAGTCGTCCTCGCGCAGTTCTATAAAATCGTAAACCGATCCGCTGTCATCACCGTGTCCGGTAATATATTTTTCAGCAACTTCCAATTTTTCGCCAGCAAGTTTGGCTGCGCTGGTTATTCCATTATGACTGCTCACAAATCGAATCTGTTTGAACTTGACGTCATTTAACAACGTCCGGCTATGAGTCGCTGCGAATACTTGTGTAGTCGAACGGAAAGAGTAGATGACTCCAAGTAATTTGCGCAGCAGGCCAATATGTATTCCGTCTTCAGGGTGTTCAATAAGCATAACAGAGCTCTGGTCATAGACCAGCGCCGCAACAATATCTATCACGCGCCTCGTGCCATAGGAGAGCTGAGGATAGAAAAAATGTTTGGTATCTTTTAGATAAAATATGTAATAAAAAAGATTTAGCGGCTCGCCACTTGTAAGAAGTGCCTCGTTGTCTTGCGTAGTCCCTGTCCCACTAATTTGTATTGAATCTAGAAGGCCCAAGCCATCGGGCCCAACAATGCTCATGAAGTCTTCATATTTATCTTTGTCAAACAACGACATTGAAAGAATTCGAAGCTCAGCATTATTAGACGCTAGCCTGTCGGGTGATCTAGTGCGCAGCCACTCGACGAGGGCCTTTGCCGGAATAACGGAGACATCATTTGAATCGCCATACGCATTTAGCTCATTGAGCGGGTAATAATGAACCGACGACAAGAAGCTGAGAGCCTGGCTAAAGATGGGCGAGAGGCTAGATTCGCGTTCGCTAAGGGCCAGAAGCATTGGAGTAGATGAGTCCGTGACGACGCCCGTTGTTCTGGTCCCCTCAATGATGGTTATTTCCTGGCCGCTTCGCTCGGCGACAAGCTGCTGACTACCAGAGTTTTCCAACCAGAGGCGTTCTGCCACAGTTGTCACAAGTGGAGAGCCGCCGTTTGAGGTCGCCGCTAGCTCATAGCGCAACGATGAGTTGACAGTTGTGAAGGTAAGCGCAACCCTTGCGTTGCGAATGCTCGCCAAGGCGCGCGCATCAGATGATCGTGGCACAGACGCCTGGGTCGCAGCCCAGTAGATTGCGCGAAGGATGTTGCTCTTGCCTGCGCCATTGCGGCCGACGAGCGCGACAAGATAGTCCAAGTCGTCGAGAACCACCGAGTCGCATGAGCGGAAGCCATTGATTTCTATGGAATGCAGCATGCGTTCGCCCGTCATGAGGCTCGATCATACCAATACGACAAGGCACTTTTCGCTCGATGAAGTCGGCCGTGCCAGTCGCGAGGTCGCAGCTATCGAGCGGAGGATGCAGGTATTCAGCAGAATGCCGGCTCCGGTCAACTAAGCTTGTCTCCCGCGTCCCCTAGGCGACGATTCGTTCCGTCGAAGCTCCGCATCTGCTATCAGGCGGCTTAGGGGCATTCCCAAGCCCGCCGCGATCCGGAGTAGATTCTTTAGAGACACGTTCCGCTCGCCTCGCTCAACCGAGCTGTAGTACGTGCGATGTACTCCTATCGCGTCCGCAAACCCCTCTTGGCTCACGGATAGCCCCTCACGGTGCTGTCGCATCGTCCTTGCGAGGGTCATCTGGAAGTCTTCGGCGGCCATGCGCCGGCAAGCTAGGGGCCGGACGCATAAGGGTCTACAGCATTTGCGTCGGCAGACTTTAAGTAGCAAACTTTCTCAAGTGCACGCTGCGCTACGGGAGGGGACAATGATTCGCCAGTCGACCACGATCACCGCAATCTTGATGATGAGCTTGGCGCTCGTCGGCTGCACGCTTACCCGAGGATCGGCTATCGTTATTGGCGCGGTACGACAACCAATCGATCCTGCGCAGGTTCGTCTATATGTTGACCTACCCGCTCACTACGAGAAAGTAGCATTGCTAACGGCAGACAGTCGCAACGACTTCGCTAGCCAACAAAATCTTACCGATGCGGCAATTGAGCGTGTCAAGAAGGAAGCCGCTAAGCTTGGAGCCAACGGTATCTTGATAGATGGTGTGGGCAACTACGAGATTGGCGCGTCGGGCGCGATTGTCGCGTTGAACCGTACTTCAGCGATTGGAGTTGCGGGCGTTAGAACGGGCAAACAAGTATCGGGCGTCGCAATTCTCGTGCCGTAGGTCGTGCAATACAAAGTTGTCCTAGGTCGGCTGCTGCTCTGCTTCGTCCGCATGAATTGAGCGGATACGAATCTCGGTCACCTTGAACATCGGTTTGTCACGCTTTTCCGCTGTTACAAACTCTTCTGCGCCGCCAGCTATCGCGGATGCGATGAGAAGGGCATCAAGCGCTCCCAAGCCGTGCCTGCAGGCAAGCTCCATCGCGTGACTTCTGACCGCATCTGTGGACTGCACCTCAAGCGCGCCGTCAAAGACGGCCGCAAGAAAACCTAGTTCGGCGTCGTTCTTGTACGCTGTTGGTTTCGGAAGCAACTCAAGGCGGAGATATTCGCTAGAAACAATCTCGTTTTCGTCATCATCAATGACGGCCATCGCAGGCTTCGCAAGTTCCAATTCACCCTTCCAGGCTCGGAGCACTAGGCACGCGTCGAGGAAAACGCGTCTTGGCATTTAGGCCGACTCTCCGCGGCGGGAAGCCATTTCCGCATCAAGCTCGGTCTCACTCAAGAGTCGCATTCCATTCTCAACGGCCGCCTGACGCAGCGCCCACAATTTCCGCCCGCGGTTTGACTTTGGGACAAACGGTGCGGGTGCAACTCGAAGCTCAATAGAGGGCGCCGTTCCGGCAGCGCTTAGGGGCAGCAAGCCGCCGTAGATCGGCCTTGCATTAGCAACACGGCCGATAGTCGAGGCCTGCAGAGAAGCAGGGCAAAGTACGACTGCAGCGAGACTTGCAGTGCTGTAAGCCACCATCCGCCTAAGCAGACCTTCGGTGAGGTTCATGTTGGCTCCGTTACTCGTAACTAGGTCCAAGCTTGGACAAAGTATCGTCTGTAAGAAGTGAAAAAAATATCCGCTTGCACTCGTGGTGTGCAGCTTCCAGTTCTGCGGCCATAGTGCGCCAGAAATTCGGCAGCACCCGAGATGAGACGACATCGACATCAAGGAGGACTCCAGATTCGGGCGTCTCGCCTTCCGCTGAAGCTTCTGTGTGAGTCACTACATGGATAATTTCGTCGAAGCCGGCGTTGGTTCGCTGGACGCGAACAAGCACCTGACCGTCTTGCGTCGCTTCTCCGCCGACTTCAACGGTCACACGAAACGCACGCAGCCCGTCGAACCTATCCGCCGGCATCAAGTTGATGAAGCGCATTGAGAAGCGCTCAACCGCAGCTACGCAGTTCGTTGCTTCGAGAGCCCGAAATACTGTCTGGATTTCTCCGCGAAATGCTGGCCAACCGGGGTATGGCCTGTGCAATCCAACAGAAGTTACCTGCCTGCCGACCTGAATGATTCGCTCGGAGCCGGAAATGAACCTAGTGCGCGCGGCATATCGAAGATTCGGATCGGCTGCCGCGATCGACGGAGGCATCATCGCAACCGGTGTCTGCTCGATAGAGGGATACCGCCCCTTGAACGTCGGATACAACAATCCAGGCAGCAAATCACTCGCGCTTTCGGACGTCGGCACGAACCGTAGCTCGCAGATTGCTTCGAGGACAGCGTCTGTCCTCAACCGAGTCGGCAAACGCTCTTGTTGTTCCATTTGCTCGAACTGCGCGTCGGAATGAACATACGTTAGCACGGCAGAATCTGCCGCACTAGGCAGCTCAGAAGATGCTTGCCATCGCCGCGTTGGAGGCTGAGAAGTGCCTGAGTTTCAGGTCACCCAACGGCGCAGACCAGCTTGAGCGGGAGACTCGTCCGCCGTGACATCCGAACAAGCGGGACGTGAGAAGTGCGGCTTGCGGCCCGTACGTTCGTTCAGTCCCCTATGCCGCCAACCGATGTTCGTAGTACGGATGCCGCTTGTCGTCGAAGATCGCGTAGAGCGCCGCGAGGTTGCCTGGCTCCGGGTTCAGCCACGCATCCAAGTGCACGGGCTTGATGTTGATGATGGTGCGATCGTGGCCGGCGGCGGCGACCTCCGGCTCCGGGTCGTCCGTGATCGCAGCGAACGATAGGAGGTCGGGTTCGTTGCCGGCCGGGTCCGTCCAGTGCGACCATAGACACGCGACCAGCATCGTCTCGCGGTCCCGCGGTGTGAACTGGATGACTTTGTTCTTGCCGTCGGGCCCTTCAACGTTCTCGTAGAAGGTATCGACGAGCATGATCCCGTGATGGACCCCGAAGAGCTTCTTCCAGAAGCCCTCCAAGCTGCTCCTGCGCGCGTTGTAGGTGCCCGGATACTTGGCGTCGAAGAACGCCGGCGTGCCCTGCACGCGGCACTGGTAGCGCATGGGGCGCACGATCCGCTGGCCGTTTTGCTCGATCAGCACCGGCACATACCAGCCAGGGAACATGCGCGAGTCGCGATCCTCGATCGTGGTTCGCTTGATGTCGGCCAGCTTGCCCAGCGCTTGCTCCACTTTGTTGCCGGCGATCCGCTGATCGTCCTGTGCTTTCTTCGTCGTCTTCGTCTGCAACGTGCGCTCGGCGTCGGCGAGGCGCTTGCGCTGCTTGAAGATCTCTTGCTCCAGCCGCGAAGACTCGGCAGTGTTGAAGTCCTCGATTAGCGCTTTGATCTCGCGCTCGGCCTCGCCCTTCGGATGAGCGAACCACGACTCGACGGACTTCGGGATTCGCACTTTCCGCTCTTCGCGGCGCTCCCAGAATACGCGGTAGAACTCAGGCAGGCTCAGCAGCGCGCCGAACACGCGCACGAACTTCTCGTAGTCATTGCGGACCTGAGCCGAGTAGCACATGGGGCCAGAATATCAGGCAGGCGGCTTAACGCCAGCCTCGGGCGCCGGCTGGCCGAAATGCCACTGTAGGAACGGGGGCGGATTGGGCTGCGGCAGATATTCGAACTGGGCTAGCTCGGGGTCGATCTCGTCGTAGCCCCCCAGCGGCATCATGCCGTCCGCCATGCGCCAACCCAGGATACGCCAGCCCTCATGCACGCCGACCGCGGTAGTCACATACTCGTGAGTCTCTTGGTGGCGTCCAGGGACGCTCCAGAGCTGTCGGTCCTGGTTGATGAGGATTAGTTCAATCGCGGAGTAGCGCGGCGGTGTCCGCGCGTAGCCCTTGCCGTGCTTGCCATAGCATCGCTCAACATAGCGCGAGCCAGGGACCGAGAGGGGAACGCCGAACTTCATCGTCGCGGACTTGAAGCGCCTCGTAGACATGGTGACCTCCTTGTGTTGGGGAGCGCGATGCTACGGGCCGAAGTCTCGGGGATTGAGAATCTAGTTTGTTCTTCCTGACTTCGAGGTACTGCGAAAGTCCTGCAGTATCCGGCTCACCTGCGCTCTAGCAGCTTCCGCAAGCTCGGATTGGGCCGCCGGTGTTGCTCGCCGGTCCCATTCGCCCATGTCTCGTTCAAGGGAGTCGAGGATCGCGCTCCGACGTTCGCTGCAATCGATTACCGCACATAAGATCAGATCGAACGCGAGCGCTTTCGCTTCAAGTGTTTGGAGCCGCTGCTGGTCAGGAGTCATTGGCGAGCGAGTCGCCGGCTCAGATCCATCAGCGCCGTTCATTCCTGTCGTCTTCATCGGGGCACTCCCTAGCTGCCAGCTAGCATCCGCCTCATTAGCTAAATGGGAGGTGAGGACGCGTCAGCGGCACCAGTAGGCACGTCGTGCGGCAGATAGCGCCACGCCAGCACATCTTTGGGGTCGACGCGAGCCCGTGATTCATCAACGACAAACGCGCCGCCCGAAAATACGCCGCGATGTGCTGCTTCCTTCTCGACGCGGATCTGAAATTCCAGCGGTCGATCCGGCAACGGGCGCACGATCCCTACTGGAAACCAGTCGTGGGAGTGAATCAGCCGGCGTCTGTCGCTCGGCACCTTCGCGATCATTGCGAACTCGGACTCGTCAGCCTGATTGGCAGAATGCCCAGCGGCGACGCGTAGGTGAGCTTTCCGGGAATGCGATGGAGCAGATCGGCACCCTCGGCGACCTTGAAGTCGCAGAGCATACCTCGATCAGCGGCATCCATCAGCGACCCGAGCAGCGATCGCACGGTGTCGATGGCGGCGCCGATGTTTGCGGAATCAGCACGTAAGTCGAAACGAGGGTGGCTGGCCGAATGATCTGCAAGCGGAACGATTTCGAATGATGTGCGCCTCTGCTCCACGCCGACAGCAGCCTGCAAAGCTTCGAGTCTGCTGCTCGTGGTGACCGTGGCAAACGACTGCAGCGTGAGCCTGGCGGGATGAATCGTATCGATAGATTTCATAGCTGAGCCTTTCGACTGCCCGGCGGGATCGCGCAGGGAGAAAGGTATGCTGTCGAAAGCGATGTGGCTGGCGCGAAAATGCGGCCAGCGGCCAGCTGCACTGATCGGGTGCGCTCGCTGCGTCCAATGACAGGAACTCTGGGACTTTACGCGCCTCAAGTCTCAGAGACGTTGCGACGCGCCATCAATCGCGAACGATGGTAGCGGTCACCTCACTAGTTCAACGCGAACCGCTCGCCGACTATCGGCCCAAGCTCGTCAATCGACGATCCAGTTGCGCGCTCGCTCGGTACGCATGGCTTGCAAGTCCTCTCGGATCTCGTCCAGCGAGCATCCCAAAGTGAAAACCCCGACGATGTTGTGGGATGCCGCCGTCGCAGTACAGGGAGACACAAACACGTCCCCGATGTCATCGGTCCAAACGAGCGAAGTGGAACCGCAGGCGCGCTGAACATCGAGCGCGACGCGTGTCAGATCCCCATAGATGGATCCGACGCGAGGAAGCTTGGCAGGCATGGCACGCCTTCACGGAAAGTCCTGCAGATCGTGCAGGCTTGCGGTTCGGCTACCGCGAAACGAAGTGACTGATCGGAAGAGATCAGTAGCGGGCTACTCGTGATCGAGAGCGCTCGTCGCGTCTGAGGGCAGGAATGGAGCGTCTACACGTATACGCTATCCCAGCCGAAGTAGATATAGGGCGTCAGGGTTCATGTGCGTGGTGACGCGCCGGGCGACGTGTCGCCCCGTCAGCCGGCCAGAGGGGAGGCCGTCGCCAAACGGCTTGAGGCGGCCGGCCAATGAAGAAGAGTCGTCACAACGGAGCGCTGTTGCTCGTGGCACTACACGCCGAACGCGTAGTCCTTCGTGATACTTCCGTCTGGAAGTTCGACCTCGACGTAGCTCGACGCGCCGTAAAGTATCCAGTGCGCCCTCGCCATCGATCGGGCTGAAGCTACTGCCGTCTGCTGCGCGACGTAAGTTGAATCGATAGCGCCGCTTTCAAGCTGGACTACCCAATGGTCACGAACGAACATGACTCGGTAGCAAGTGCGTCCTTCTAGAGACACGTAAGCTCCTCCTGGAAACGCGTGACCACATTACTTGCCCAGGAAGGCTAGGTCGTCCACGATCGTGCCGTCCGGATATGCGATCTGGACGCAGCTGGGGAGTCCGTAGATAGACCAGCGCGTGCGCGCCATCGATCGCGCCGCATCGATGGCTGCCTGTTGCGTTGGGAATCCTGCATCGTCGCCGCTGCTGTCGAAGTGAACGGCCCAGTTTCCCGAGATTTGAAGAACTCGGTAGCAACCGCATACTTCAGATGGCATGACGCAATACCCTCATAGATTCCTGCTCATACGCCGCGCTGTGAATCGATATTTTCTCTATAGCTGTCCTCTGTCGTCTCGCATTTTGGCGCCTGCAACGATGAACGCGGACGTTTGAGAGGAACACGAACCGTTCGTTCACTCTTTCGGCGGAAAAAAGGCGTATACGGGTATACGAATAGACTGGCTCCTACTGGTCGCGACGCGAAGACGGTTGATCGCCGTTCTTCGCAATCTATCGGGCTAGACCCGAATCGGCTTCGGTTGTTTTACCTATTGACCCTCGCTGATCCCGCGGGCCGCACAGAGTCAGATGGCCGCTTCTGGTTCCTTCGTGCTGCACGCTTACCGTCTACGCCGTCGAACGTCTTTTTCCCAATACCATCTGCGGTCGACGCGAGAAAGATGTTCACCTTGTGCGCAACGGCGAGGCGAGAACGTAATGGCACGTTCTACACACGTGGGAACACCGCAGGATGCGCTGGCGGACATCGCGTGGCGCATCAAACAGCATGTGGGCAGGTCCATACAGGTCGTTTGGTTGGCCGAAGATGGCACGGTCTACGTCGCCAGTATCGAGGCTGCGCCCGGTGTATCACCGGAAAACTTCGTTGGTTCTTACTCGGCGATCACCCAACTCGAAGACATAGAAGAGGACTTGCGAGAAGCCCAAGCGCAGAGAGCGACCAATAGACGTTACGTCTCGGACAAAGCGGGCTGATCGAGATCGGACATGAACTCTCCCTTGGCCGCGCGTCGCTCATTGAAACGACGCATCCACTCGCGTAGCGCTTCTTCGGTGATGTCGACGAGTAGCCGCTTTTCTATGGCTGCTGCCACTTTGAGCTGGTCTCTCAATACCCGGTCGACCTTAAGGAGTGCGTCGCGCACGACACGCGTTCGTATGGCCTCAGCTGGAAGTTTCTTCATCACATTCTCGGCGATTGGTTGCTATGTTGACGCTCCCCTTGCTGAACTGAGGGAACAATCGAAACCTTGTAGCCGAAACATTTTGGAGAAACCAATCTACTCGTGTACTCGTTTACTAGTATCCCGATCGGACTGGCGGATTTACGCCATGGCGACGCGTTCTGCGGATGACTTGTGTACGCCATAACGTGCGAATTTTGCGCGCTGGACTTCGCATACGGGTTCACGCCGGGCAACACGTTTCACTCAGCGATTTGCCCTTCTTGCGGGCATTGCTGCGAGTTCCCTGAGGGTCAACCGCTAGCACGACGGGGCGTCGCACGGCAGCAGCCAGATATCGCGCGGGAGCGCTAGTTGGCGAATCCGGATGCGCCTGATTGCAAAACACAGTTATGAGTTTGCTGGTATCAAGCCGCCTTCGCCTCCCGCCCCTCTGTGCCGCCAACAATCTTGAGGTGCGCGCGCTTGGCAGGCGGTGGAGGCGACTGTTGAGCCAGTCCGGCCGCGATGGGCCGCTTGGATCGGTCAGTAACCCGGAGACCACTTGATCAACAGTCTCGTCGCCTCGTCATGATTTTCGGCAAAAACGTCCATCCACGCGACGAGCGCCTCTTCAGCGATATCCGCAACAGAGCGCGCATTGAGCGCGGACGCTAGCTTCAGTTTGGCGAGGAGGCCCTTGTCGACGCGCACCAGACCCTCTCGTGGCCGACGCTTGAACTCATGCTGTTTGCTCGGCATTCCGTACTTCCAATGGCATGTCGCATTGAGGCGCCAGGGCGCATGAACGCCAACGCCCTGCCGCAAACGAACTGTAAATTCACACACGGTGCGTCGCATCGGCGTATACACGTATACGTTGCACCGATGTTCCTCTGCTGACCGCGAAGCGAGCCTGTTGATCAACGGCTCGCTGCTCGACTGGACAATCGTCCAGATCGCCCTTGGTGGCCGTTATTTCGTGACCCTGCACCGATCTCGCCGGGCGTCACGAGGCTACGACATGTTCATGCACTCTCCAGGGGGCAACCCCGAGTTCTTGTCTGACGCCGGGCCCACGTCCGCGCTCACAGCAAAGCCTTCAGAGGACAAGAGTCTCTTTCAGAATATTCATTTCGTCCGCGATGAGCTCGGTGTCTTGAAGGCAGTAACGGCGGTTTGCGCTGCTTGCCGCCAAGAGCGGTCGCTGATGATTCTTCGTGTCGGAATCACTCATGTGCGAGTGCGCTGCCCGATGTGCCAAAGAAGCGCGCTTGTATCAGCCGCCAGTACGGAAAACGATCCGGACTACCCGTTGGAATTCAGCATCGAGTGGGAATGGCGGGCGCTATGAACTACACGAGCGTAGGCATGCTATGGGACGCGTTGTCCGAGGTCACTTGGAGGATTCAACAGCTGGCGAGTCGTCAGATTCAAATTGCCTGGGCGGATGATCCCGGCACCGTCTACCTCGCCGAGGTTGCGGAGGCACCGGACGTTCCGTCCACGCAGTTCGTCGGATCGTACACGCGCACAACGTCGATCGACGACATCGTCGACGACCTCCGCGCGACCAAGAAAGAGCGCGTAGGCTGAGCGGTCATGAGCACGGGTGCTTAGGCGTTTGCCGACGTTCTGAGTGCAGAAAGCTGAATTACACGAATGGGGATCGACATGCAGATGAATGGCTTGCAATACCTGGTGCTACTGATTGTAGTAATGCTGCTTTGCACCGGTGCCGCGATCGCGCAGGTGGCACCGCCTTTAGGACAAGCAGGGAGCTTCGCTGCGCTAGCCGGCTCGGCGGTCACGAACACAGGCGCAACGGTCGTCACAGGGGACCTCGGAGTGAGCCCCGGAAGCGCGGTTACCGGCTTCCCGCCAGGAACAGTTGTGAGCGGCACGATTCACGCGAATGACGCCACTGCGGCCGGGGCTCAGGCAGATCTAACGACCGCGTACAACAGTCTTGCGGGTCAGGCGTGCAACACGGATCTGACTGGCACTGACCTAGGCGGCCTGACGCTTGCTCCTGGAGTCTATTGCTTCTCGACGTCCGCTCAACTGACAGGCACGCTGACGCTCGATGCGCAGGCGAACGTGAACTCGATCTTCGTCTTTCAGATCGGTTCCACACTGACGACGGCAAGTGCCGCCAACGTTGTCGTCATCAATGGGGGCTCGGACTGCAACGTCTTCTGGCAAGCTGGCAGCTCCGCCACGCTCGGCACCGCAACTGCATTCGTCGGCAATATCTTGGCGTTGACGAGCATTACGCTAACGACCGGTGTCACATCGCATGGAAGTCTTTGGGCTCGCAACGGCGCACTGACGACGGACACCAATCAGGTTGCAGTGTGCGCACCGACAACTCCGGTGAGCTTGCAGTCATACAGCGTGGATTGACGGTAATGGCGCGAACACAGCGCGCATAAAAAGCTCGAAGGAGTTGCCCCGTCAGCCGACACAGGGGAACCGTCGCCAAGCGGCTTGAGGCGGCCGGCATCGGGGGCGATCGAAGAATAGCCCTGAGCGCGGCGGGAAACCGCCATGTGACAGTGAACAATTGTCAGCGCCACGCGCCTGAATCATCGGACTAGAAGGACTATTGATCAAGGTGGGCGGCTACCTGCGCATGCTTCCGCCCCAACTCACCTAAATTCACTGTCTAACCCAGGTAGCTTGCCGAACCTCCGGCGCGCGTACGCTTCTTCGCGCGCGGCAAGCATTCTATCCCGGGCACAGTACTCCCGATACGTGCGATGCCTCATCCACCGAGGCCGATGCGGAGGTCCGAACAAGTCGCTGAGGGAATCCCCCATCCGCTTGCGAAGGCCCCATCGCTGCTCGATGACTCGATCGAGACCGCTAGATCGTTGAATCGAGTAGGTAGGCGCGATGTTGAGCGCGCCCCTGGAGACGAACTCATCCGTCCATGCGAATTTGTAGAGTTTCACCGCGCGCCGATGAGTCAGGGGACAGTGCATGTACCAGCGTCGGCCGCCGAAGTGAAGCGGTATGCTCGAAAGATTGATCCGGCATTGCACTTGCTTGGTTTGGCTGCCGCCTTCGCGTTTGACCGTATAGCTCAGGGTCAACTCGCCGGAAGACTCTTCGAGATCGGCCGCAAAGCCTACGCTCGCGAATGGCTCAGGGTCTCCCTTCATGGTCCAGTTCAAGCAGCCGGATGTACGAAGTCCAATCTTCAGAAGGCCGTCCGCGAAAAGCATGCTGAGGCTCAAACGCAAACCGGACTCAATGTGCGGTCGCCAACTCCTATTCACTCGAATGTCCTTGTGCAGAGCCCGACAGTTGCAGCCGGGAGAAAGTACGAATTTCTTCCCTTGGCCCCAGCGGCGGCGATCGTCGAATTGATCGCGCCGCCGGGTGTAGATGGACAGCTAGTGAGGTCATCGGCTGATCTACTTCCAAGCAGCCGAAGGCGAAATCTGTGACATCGGCTTTCCCGGAGAGCCTTCTACGGCAATGCTTTCCGGGATTCCCTGGTAGGTGTGGGTACAGGTCTAGGTTGAGGAAAGGCAAGGCAAGGCCAATCATCTAGCTCCTGCTTCTACTTTGAGCAGTTCACGAACGACGGAATAATGCAGAGCCTCCGGGATATCCTTCTGCCGCGCGCTGGTCGTCGTCGTGTCGACCTGTCCTACAATCAGAATCGATGAGAGTCGATCAAGGTTGAGGCGATCTGCTCGGCTGGGAAGCGGCAGAAGCCGGGCGTATTCCCGAATAAGGTCATGCTTCCAGCCAATCTTGAAGTTCCCATACTTTCCTGGTCGGCCAACAACCTTCGTGACGTTGTAGTAGCGGCGAAGAGTCGTGCCGAAGTATGGGCCGACGTCGCAAATCGCGAAGTGCAGGATGAGCTTGTGGGAGCGCCCCCAGATGATTGCGGTTTCCCAGTGAGAGAAGCGAAGAAGGTATCTCCCTGGGGGCACAAGTGGCGGCTTCTCTCCGTCAAGCTCGCCTGCGCCAGATGTCGGGACAGCGTGAAGTCGCGCGCTCGCTTCTGGCGATGTCATGCGTATTCATCCGCGGTGCCACCGCCGACGAGCGGACCGGTTGAGGCTGCGACCCGTCCCCCGCGAAACATTCGGCTTACAGTTGAGCGCATGGTGAGCTCGATCCAGAAGCCCGCAGTATTCCTCGACCATCCACGCGCAATCAATTCGTCGCCCGAGAGGCATCTACGGTCGCCAGGAACGTCGAAGCATCCTGTGCGGTGACGGTCGAAGGTTGACGTCGAGTTGAAGAAGTCGCCGCAGCCCATGCACTGGCAACGGTTGCCTCTCAGGACTGGGGCACCCGGAGTGCGTGCAAAGGCTGGCGGGAGCGGCGCGGCTGGAAGCACGGCGGCACTCATGCCGACGCCTTCGGCGCAGAGTCTTCAATGAGCTTGCGGATATCTTCGACACGCCACGCGGTAATGCGTGCACCTAAAGCGTGCGTAGGGGCGGGAAAGCGCCCACTGCGAACACCCGCCCACCAAGTAGACTTACCCACAGGGACGATAGGCTGCACGCCGGTCTTGCGGTTGCCAAGAATCTGACTGAGACGTAGATAGCCTGTTTCGGGAAGTTGCAGCATCGCATCGCTCCAATTTGACCATGGCGGCATCGCCGTGGCCTAGAGCGAATTGAAATGGATTGGCGTTGAGTCTTACAGGTCAGACCGCGGGTGAAATCGCCCGTGGTTGGATCACACGTGCGAACGCCCATTCGCAAAAGACTTCGCGCTTGTCCTGGCGCTGCACGTATTTTGGGCTGGCAATCTCGTCAAAGAGCGCGGTAAGTGCATCCCGGATACCTGCCTTAACCGCTTTCATGCGCGCCTGAGCTGCAGGAGCGCCAATGAGAGTCTGCTCCACTCGTTTGAGGCGAGTAGCATCGCAGTTTTGAACTAGCTGACGTAGGCGGTCGCGCAGTCCTTCGATGTCCAAAATGCCTTGCCATATTTCAAGCTCGGCATTCATTGTGATTGTGGGATGCGGAAGCAAGGGATCGAAGTGCGCATCAGTGTTGAGACGCTCAAGCTTCGCAAGAAGCGCCAGCGCGGGCTTACGAATCGCCTCGATCTCAACCGAGAGATGTGGCGCCATCGGCGCGTCACACTGTCGCCAATAAGAGTTGCGTAGCAGCGTCAACTTGATTTGCAAGAGCGTGCTGGACGCATCCCTGATACCTAGCATTTGCGCCGCATGGCGTAAGTCGCGTTCATCCAGTCGTAGTTCTTCGACGATCCGACTGGGAGCGGTCTTAGGTTTTGTGACGGTCGGCACGACTAGGCCTTACGTTTGATTGGCGTCACCACAGCGCCCCGCCGCAGCCCGTCTAAGTAGTCTGCCCATGACTGCATCATCTTCCGGCGTTCGCCAAGATGCTGCGCGCGGTTGTAGGCCGCCCTGACCTTGTTCCGCTCTTGATGGGCGAGCTGGCGCTCAATCACGTCCGGTGCCCAGCCAAGCTCATTGAGACGGGTTGAAGCCATGGCGCGGAACCCGTGCGCGCTCATTTCCGCGCCCGTGTAGTCAAGGCGTCTAAGCGCGGCCGTAATCGTGCCTTCGGACATGCAGCCCTTGGGGTCGCGGATACTCGGGAAGAGGTATCTACGTTCTCCGGTCAGTGGATGCAGTTCTCGGAGGATTGCTACTGCCTGGGTCGAGAGCGGCACGATATGTTCAGCACGCATCTTCATCTTCGTAGCCGGGATTCGCCACTCCGCCGCATCCAAGTCGAATTCGTCCCACTCCGCACTGCGAACCTCACCGGGGCGAAGGAATACGAGCGGGGAGAGCTTGAGCGCCGATACGGTGACGAAGTTGCCGGTATAGCCATCAATTGCGCGAAGTAGTTCGCCGATCTTGTTGGCGTCCGTGATAGCTGCGCGGTGCTGTTTCTTTGGCGTCTCCAACGCGCCACGCAGATCGCCAGTCGGATCGCGTTGCGCCCGTCCCGTGGCTACCGCGTACCGGAACACCTGTCCGCACCGTTGCTGCAATCTCTGCGCCGTCTCCAGCTTCCCGCGTGATTCAAGCCTCCGAAAGACGCTCAGGAGTTCAGGGGGGGTGATTTCGCTGATGGGGCGTGAGCCAATCCAAGGGAACGCGTGAGTTTCCAGGGTCCACTTGGCCTTGTCGTGAGTCGTTTCCGCCATGTGGCCCTGCTTAGCAAGCCACTCTCGGGCAACGATCTCGAAACTAGCCTCCGAAGCCGTCACCCGAGCGAGCTTGTCCGCTTTCCGTGCTGCGCCGGGGTCCAATCCGTTGCGCAGCTGGGCGCGGGCCTTCTCTGCTGCCTCGCGTGCATCGGCTAAGGAAACCTCCGGGAACACTCCGAAGGCTAGGCGCTTCTCCTTGCCCCCGTAGCGGTACTTCATGCGCCAGTAGCGCGCGCCGGTGGGCATTACCTCTAGGTAGATGCCGGAACCCGCGGCGAGCTTGTAGGGCTTCTCGCGCGGTTTGGCGTTGCGCGCGGCGATGGCGGTAAGAGTCATTGGGGGCATCTTTCGGTTGCGCCACCGGTCGCGGGGGCATCTGCCCCCAATGCTGCCCCCAGATGCCCCCGGATGCAACTGGACTAGGTTGGATGTTCAGGCACAAAAAAACCCGCGTTTATGCGGGTTTCTGAGGGTTTGCTGGATGTCGTTGGACGACCTTGCATTCACATTTGGTGCCGCTTATCTGACTCGAACAGATGACCTACCGCTTACAAGGCGGTTGCTCTACCAACTGAGCTAAAGCGGCGCGGGGCGCATTCTAGCAACGGGCGCGCGCGGGGGCCTAGAAGCAGGAGATCGTTTCCTCGCGCAGGTCGCGCGCATTGGCGAGGCGGCTGCGCCAGTCGGGGGTGTCGGTGCCGGCGAGGGCGAAGTCGAGCCAGTAGGCCGGCAGGTCTTCGGTGCGCGCGTTGGTCTGCGGGGAGAAGCCGAGGCCGGCGATTTCCGCGCGGCGGCGCTCGGCATTGCCCTGGTCGCGGAACAGGCCGAGCGAGATGGTGTTCTGCTGGTCGCCGGCAGTGACGACGTAGTAGTCGCGCACGCCTTTGGCCGACAGCGAACGCGCGGTCGCGAGGGCTTGTTCGCGCGAGGCCATCGCCGGCAGGTAGACCCAGTAGCCGCGCGCCTGGGTGGTGTGCGTTTCGTGGAACTGGATGCGCCGGGTCAGCGGCGTCATCAGGTTCATCGCGGCGCGCAGGTCGGCCTGGGTCGGGAACGGCCCGATCGAACGGCAGCGATCGTTGGCGAGATCGGCCTTGCTCTCGGGCGCATCGGCCAGCTCCGCGCCGGCCGCGACGCCGCCGTCGCGCTCGGCCAGCAGCACGAGCTTCGGCACGCCGGGGTCGACGGCCGCCGTCGATGCCGCAGGCGGCAGCTTGGCGAAGGCGAGCCAGCAGCCGGCGCCGACGTTCAGGGCGAGCAGCAGCAGGAACAGTGCGCGGACGAACATCGGTGGGAGTCGGGCCTGCGGCGAGGACGAGCGTCGATTCTAGCCGCGGGCAAGCGCGGCCGGTGCGCCGCTAATCGGCCGTGCCGGCGGCATCGGCAGCCCACAGCGCGAGACCGCGCAGCACCAGGTCGTGCACGCGTTCGGCATCGGGCAGCAAGGCGTCCAGCTCGTCCGCGCCGCCGCCGGTCAGAAGCAGGGCGGGTGGGGCGCCGAGTCGCAACGCGGCCGCGCTGCGGAAGCGGTCGACCGCACCGGCCGCGGCATACAGCGCGCCGGCGAACACCGCATCGGCCGTGCTGCTCGGAAGTTCGCGCCAGTGCCCGTCGGCGTTGCCCACGCGCGCGGTCGCGCCGAGCAGTGCTTCGCGCATCAGGCGCGGGCTCGCCACGATCACGCCGCCGTGGTGGATGCCGTCGGGTGCCAGCGCATCGACCGTCAGTGCGGTGCCGACGCTCACCAGCACTTGCGCGCGCGGCCGTTCGGCCTGCAGCGCGGCGAGGCCGAGGAAGCGATCGATGCCCAGGCGCGCAGGCTCGGCATAGGCGTTGCGTACGCCGAGCGCGTACGACGGGCTGCGCAGGAACTGCGCGTCGAGATGGAATCGTTCCCGGATGCAGGCGGCCAGTTCGTCTTCGCGTGCGGCGCCGACGACGCTCGCCACGAACACGGCCTCCACCCGGTGCAGAGCCGCCCATTCGCTGCGCAACGCTGCGGCCAGCGGGCGCTCGACGTGCGCGAATACGCCCCCGGCCTGCATATGCGCCTGCGTCAGCGTGGCCCATTTCAGACGCGTGTTGCCGAAATCGACCAGCAGCTTCATCGATGCGGCCTCACGCTGACTTCGCCGCTGTCGACACTGCGCTGCCCGTCCGCGAAGTCGACGCGCAAGCCGCCGCGCGCATCCACGCCGCGGGCGACGCCGTCCTGCGCCGCATCGCCGCGCAGCACGCGCACCGGACGATCGCGCAGCGCGTCGCGCCGGTCGAATTCGTCGGCGAACGCGCCGAAGCCGTCCACGCAGAAGCGGTCGAGCGCATCGACCAGCCGCGCGAGCACGCGCGCGACGACGAGGTTGCGCGAAGGAGCCGTTGTGCCGGCCAGCTGCGCAAGATCGGTCCACGGCTGGCCGATCGTGGCACCAGCCGCCGGGTCGATGCGCACGTTGAGGCCGATGCCGATCACCGCGTGGCACGGGCCGATCGCATCGCCGCCCAGTTCGACCAGGATGCCGCCGAGCTTGCGGTCGCCGACGACGATGTCGTTCGGCCATTTCAGTCCGACATCGGGGATGCCGCAGTCGTCCAGCGCCTGTGCGACGGCGATGCCGACGACGAGGCTGAGTCCTGCCAAGGGCGCCATGCCTGCGTCGAAGCGTTTGAGCAGCGACAGGGCGATGCCGCCGGTCAGCGGCATCTGCCAGCTGCGGCCGCGCCGTCCGCGGCCGGCGGTCTGCACTTCGGCCAGGCAAACCCGCAGGTCGCGCGGATCGGCCGCGGCATGGCGCAGCAGCTCGCTGCTGGTCGAGTCGAGCTGCCAGTGCACGTCGAGGCTGCCGAGGCGGCGGCGCATCGCGCTCGTCGACAGCAACGAGATCTGCGCTGCGTCGAGCCGGTCCAGCGGCGCTTCCAGCCGATAGCCGCTGCCGGCCTGCGCGGCGATCGGCAGGCCGAGTTCGCGCAGGCGCTCGATCTGCTTCCACACCGCAGCTCGGGAGACGCCCAGGCGCTCGGCCAGGTCGCTGCCGGAAATCGCGTCCGCGCCGGCCAGCTCGGCCAGCAGGCGCGGTGCCGCATCGCTGCGCCCGCCGGCGGGGGCACTCTTCGTGGATGCACGCAAGGTCAAGGGATCGGGACCGGAGACGAGGGCATCGCGGCAGTTTAGCCGTGGCGACGGAAAAACAAGGCGAACCGTGCAACCTTTATCGCCATGGCCTCATCTGATGGAGGTCAATGTCATGGGTTTGCGGCGGCCGGACTGTCCGCCCGCTGTCCGCGGGTGTCCGGCGGACGCCCGCGCGGGAAAGTCCCTGGCCTCGCGCGCCAGCAGGGACGCGGGGCATGACCAATGGCACGCTACATGCTAAAGCCGCGCATGGCTGGAGTCGGGGAATGGATCGTGCGAGCATTGTCGAATCCCTTGGCAGCACTGCCGGGAGCATCGTGATGAAAAAACCCGTTCTCGCCCTCGTGGCCCTCGTGGCTCTGCTGTCCGGTGTCGCCGCGTGGGCGCAGGAAGCTCCGCTGCGCGGCGTCGGTCTGCTCGCGCTGAACGCCGCGGACGCGCAAAGCGGCCTCGGCAACGCGCAGTCGCGCGGCGAACTGGTCGAGACGCCCGACGGCGGCGGCGGCGGCGGTACGACGACCCGCAACGGGCGTGGCGCCGGCGACGTCGGCCCTGCCGCCCGGCTTCCCCGCGCTGCGCAAGCGCCCGTCCAGACCGTACCGGACGAGCTGCCTCCCGCCGCGCTCCCGCACGGCGATCCCGCTACGCCGGCGGCGGCAACGCCGAAGCGCCCGAGCTATCGCTGGCAATCGCTGGTGCCCGGCGCGATCAAATGAGCGCTGCCGCAGCGTGATCGGCCGCTGGTTGCAGCGGCTGGGCCGCGCTTTCGCCGCACCCGATCGCATCGATGACGCCGCCTGGCGCGCGCTGCTCGCCCGTTCGCCGCTGTTCGGCCGCCTTTCGCCATCCGAAAGCGTCGCGCTGCGCGCGCTGGCCGAGCGCTTCCTCGCGCGCAAGCGCTTCAGCGCCGCGGCGGGCCATGCGCTGACCGATGCGCAGTGCCTCGCGCTCGCCGCCCTGGCATGCCTGCCGGTGCTCCATCTCGGCTTCGACTGGCTCGCCGGCTGGCGCGAGGTGATCGTCTATCCCGGCGAATTCCGGGTGAAGCGCGAGCATCACGACGAGCGCAGCGGCGTCGTCACCGAGGGCGAGGACGACCTCATCGGCGAGGCCTGGGAACGCGGCCCGCTGATCCTTTCGTGGGCCGATATCGCCGCCGATCTGGAACGCCCGTTCGACGGGTTCAACGTCGTCGTGCACGAGGTCGCGCACAAGCTCGACATGCTCGACGGCGCCGTCGACGGCGTGCCGCGCCTGCCGCCGCACATCACGCGGCAGGAATGGCTCGCCGCGATGCAGCCGGCCTACGACGCGCTGGTGCGGACGGTCGAACGCGGGCGCGAGAGCCTGATCGATCCCTACGCCGCCGAAACCGTCGACGAGTACTTTGCCGTCGTCAGCGAGCTGCATTTCTCCGACCCGGCCCTGCTGCGTCGCGCGGCCCCGGCGGTCGGCGAGCTGCTGCAGCGCTTCTACGGGCCGCACCAAAATGCAACTTTGGTTGCAGCGACGGGGTCGGACCGGTAGCCTGCGCGGTCCGCAATCCCGAATGCCGCGCGGGCGCCTCGTCCGCGACCGTTGCCGCCCATGCCATCGAAAAACCTGTTAAGCGCCTGCGCGCTCGTCCTGTTCGCCTCCCCGCTGCCGTTGCTGGCGTGCAGCGGACGCCTGCACATCGAACTGGAGCAAGCCGGGGTCTACACGCTCGACCACGCCGCGATCGTCGCCGCGCAACCGGGACTGGCCGACTGCGCCGCCGGCGAGCTCGTGCTGACCCAGGCGGGCAACGAAGTGCCGGTTCGCGTCGTGGCCCGTGGCGAACGCTTCGCCGACGGCGACCGCATCGAGTGGATCGGCCAGGCCCTGCACGGGACGGAAAGCTGGTACGACGCCTACAGCGTCAACAACGTCTACCTGCTCGGCGCCGCGCCCGGCGCGCACGCGCGCATGCGCGACGCCGAAGTCGCCGGATCGGCCGCGGGCGGACACGCGGCGCTCGAGCGCAGCCTGCACATCGAGCAGGAAAACCTGATGATCCGGCTCGACCAGACCCAGCAGAAGCCGGGCGAAGAGTCCGACATCTGGCAGTGGGCAAAGCTGACCCAGGTCGATCCGAAGCCCTTCGAAACGAACTTCGACCTGCCCGACCTCGACGCGCGCGCGGCGACGCTGAAGCTGACCCTGAACTTCCGCGGCCTCTCCGATCTGCCCGTCGTGCCCAAGGACAAGGGACCCAAGCCAGACGATCACGTCGTCGAGGTCGTCGTCAATGGTCACGCGGTGTCGACGCTGCAGTGGAATGGCCGCAACGAGGAACATCGCCAGCTCGACGTGCCGATCGCAGCGCTGAAGCCGCGCCAGAACACGCTGGCGCTGCGCGTGCTCAAGCGTACGTCGCCGACGGATGCCAAGGCCGACATCGTCGATGTCGTCATGTTCAACTGGCTGGAAGCGCGCTACCCGCTCGGCGGCGACCTCGACGCCGCTGCGCTGCCGCTCGAAGTGCGCGCGGAGGCCGCCGCGCCGCTGCAGCTGGGTTATCGCGGCGAAGGCCTGCCGACGCTGTACGGCGCCGACGGCGTGCGCCGGCCGGGCCACTCGCTCGGCGGCGGACGCTATGCATTCGCGGCAGCGCCGGCCGGTGTCGAGTTGTTTCCGGCGCTCGACGGCCAACTGGCGAAACCGCTCGCGCTGCGCGCCGTTGCCGAGGGCGACTGGCAGCATCCGGCGGCGGCCTACGACTATCTGATCGTCAGTCACCCGAGCTTGATCGACGCGATCCGGCCGCTGGCCGAGTTCCACGAGAAGCGCGGCCTCAAGGTCGCGATCCTCGACATCAACGCGGTCTACGATCAGTTCAACAACGGCATCACGCATCCGCGCGCGATCCGTCAACTCGTCGATGTCGCCTATCACGGCTGGCCGGCGCCGCGGCCGCGCTTCCTGCTGCTGGTCGGCGATGCCAGCTACGACATCCGCCACGACACCTACAACGACGCCAACTATGCGAAGTGGGTGGATCAGGAA
>Ga0207711_10000922_pt1 | contig 28344 bp, 31 predicted proteins | sample KBSS34metaG_FD_184401 | JGI IMG/M metagenome (GOLD analysis project Ga0207711, IMG submission 184401) | Switchgrass rhizosphere microbial communities from Kellogg Biological Station, Michigan, USA - KBS S3-4 metaG (SPAdes) (version 2) | ecosystem: Host-associated > Plants > Roots > Rhizosphere... | reverse complement strand
TCAGTGGCCTGGATGGTGTGCCCGGCGCACGGATCCTTACTTCCGTCGAGCCCGACGAAGTTCGGCGAGAACAGCTCGGCGATGTTCGGAGCGCGCGACGCGCGGTTGTAAGATGCACGGAACCGGACATCCTTGATCGGCGCCAGTTCGGCGGAAATCTTGTAGGTGTCGGTGCTGTACTTCCGGCCGCCCTGAAGCTCGTACCAGGACTTACGATAGCCCGCTGCAAGCGAGAATTCGTCGATGAACGAATTCTTGATGATCGGGATCTGCGTTTCGCCGAACACCTCCCAAACGTGGAAGCTGCCGTCCACCGGGAGCGTCGGAGCGCCCTGGCCGGTGAGGTCGCCCGCCTGGAACAATTCGTCCGGATTGAGGACGAGGCCTTCCTTGCGGTACTCGACGCCGACGTTCACGCCGACACCTTCGTCCGCCCACGGCGTCTGGACGCCCATCTCTCCGAGCGAACCGGTGACGTTCGCGTTGGCGATCGACTCCGACGTGCGTCCGGTGATCACACCGGAGACGTTCAGATAATCAATCGCCGCAGCTGACGGACCGTTGACGCCAAAGACGTCGTACGGAACGCAGGTCGGATCCTCGTTGGTGAGGACCGAGCGGCAAACCGGCTGTCCGAGCGTCGCGCTGTTGGCGCGGGTGTCGGTCACAACGTCGAGGGCTCGGGCAAGGCGCGCTGCCGAGAACTCGTTCTTGTAGACCTGCTGATACTCGGTCCGGCCATACTGGTACGAAGCGTCGTACGAGAAGACGTTGCTGAGGTCGCCGCGCGTGCCGATGAGACCGCGGAAAGCCGTGTGCGTCAGGTCGGCAATACGAGGGCCGCCTTCGGTATTGCGGCGCGCGAGGAAGCCGAAGCCCCGCCGATACGTCAATCCGGTCGTCGGATCGATGAAGTCCAGCGGCGTCAACAGCGGCGCTCCGCCCGCGCCGAGATTGTTGTACGGCGCGGCGGCGGCAACCGGGAAGTTGCCCACGAAGCCAACGATCTGGTTGACCGGGTCGCAGATCACGGCCTTCTGTGCCGCGCTCATCAGCGGGTTGTCGCAATTGAACGACGACGTGTTGAAGAAGTCACCCGACGGCGCGATCTGCGCCAGCGTGTGGTCGTTCATGAACATGAACTCGAGATACGGCTTGATCTGGTCGTTGATCTCGTAGTCCGCGAAGGCGCCGGCCGTGTAACGCTCGTCCGGGCGCTGGAAGTAGTTCAAAGGTCCGAAGTTGTAGATGTTGGGACCCGCGCCGAGCGTGAGCGTTCCCGGCCCGAGCGCCGCCGTGGTGGACGTCGTCGCGTTCAGGTGCGTGAACAGGAAGATGTTGCCCGGATTCGCAGTGGCCGAACCGCCGCAACGCGGAACCCCGCCGCCCGAGTTCTGAAGGACGCAGGCGCTGAAGTCGCGATCCCGCTGGAGAACCGGGTTGACCTTGCGATACCCGAAATAGGCAACCGCATGACCGCGACCGTCGTCGAAGCTCGAACCGATCGTGACCGTTCCGTCGATCGCCCGACCGTCCGTGACATCGCCCGGAATCGCGTAACCCTTGGCGTTAAGAATGTCGTTGAACGTCAACCCGCCGCTCACGCTCGGGTTGTGCTGGTTGTGCTGGTAGATACTCCAGTTACCGTCGAGGCGGATACCCTCGAAGTGAGTGTCCATGACGAAGTTCACGACACCGGCGACAGCGTCGGCACCGTAGACCGACGAAGCGCCGCCGGTGAGGACTTCGACGCGCTTCACAAGCGCTGCGGGGATCACGTTAAGGTCGCCGGCCTGCGTCGTTCCAGCCGGATCGCCCGGCATGAGTCGGCGGCCGTTGACCAGCACGAGGCTGCGCTTTGAACCGAGGTAGCGAAGATCGACTTCCGCGGTACCCGTCGCGCCGTTGGACTGTCCCGACGCCTGCGCGGCGCCGACAGACGGCAACTGGTTGAGGACGTCTTCGATCCTCGTTGCGCCCGACAGCTTCACATCCTGGTCCGAAACGACGGTCAGCGGAGCTGCTGACGTCAGGTTCGGCTGCGGAATGCGCGAACCGGTGACGACGATCTCTTCTGGGGCCCTAACGGGCGCACCCTGAGCCGAAACGCTCGGCGTTGGCTGCGCTTCGACCGGACCGGTCGGCGGCGCTGCGACCGGGTTCGCCGACTGATCGGCCGCCGGCTGCGTGTCCTGGGCATATGCTGTGGCCGGGACGAACGCGCTGACAAGCAGCGTCGTCGCAAGCAAATGTTGCCGCAGATTGGTCCTCATCAATTTTCCCCTCATTCACAAACACGCGATCGTTACGGCGCGCGTACGGAGGGCTTCCTGCGCTCAGTGTCGGGTGAACGACAAGCTGCGGCGAGCGGGCGGTCACATTTTTGTAAGAGGGTGTAGCGCCGAAACAACACAGGATTTCGCGGCGTTTCGGCCCCTCGATCTTTCGGTTTCCGAAGAGAAACAGCGAGTTAGCGCAATAAAGCTCCAATCGCATCGTCGAAATGGGCGGCCATGGAGCGTTCGGCCTCTTCCGGGTCGCGGTTGGCGATCGCCCGGGCGAGACGCCGGTGCCGCTCGAGCATGTCGCTTCGCTGCTCATCCGTCCGGCGCGTCTTCCACGCCTGGGGTACGGCGACGCGCATCAGGGGCACGAACGAGCCGACGATCTGGCTGAACAAGGCGTTCCCGCTTGCCTCGGCGATGGCGAGGTGGAAGTCGATATCGTCGTTCGTCGTCTGGTCGTGAGGACGGTCGTCCTTCCCCATGGTTTCGGCAAGCGCCGTGATCCGGGCCGCTTGCGCCGGCGTTGCGTTGCGGGCGGCGAGCGCCGCCGTCCGCATCTCGATCGTCCGCCTGACGTCCCACACGTCGGCGACCTTGATCTGCGAGGTCGACAGCGCGTGATCGAGCGATGCCGCGATGACCGAGCCGTCGAGCGCGCCGACCTTGGCTCGCCGCCCATTGGCGACGTCGATGAGCTTGAGCGCCGCGAGCGCCCCGAACGGCGAGCGGGCTTTCGCCTCGCGGAAGCAGTTCTCGCCGACAGGGGGTTCGGCATAGGGAATGCCGAGGAAGCGGCAGACGCCGTCCTCGACCGATCCCCTCACCTCTCCGATCGCAACGGTACGCGTCACGGCATGCGGATGATCGTCTCTTTCGCTCATCGCACGGCTTGTAACGCTCGCCGGCGCAGAGCCGGAGTCGCGTTCCTTTGCCGCGCGTCAGTTTTGATGTGCCGATTGGCTACTGCAGCTGGCCGCTCTCCGACCGAAACTTCGTGGCGAGCTCCGAAGCCACCTCTGCCGATGGACAGGCGACGAAGAGCGTGTCGTCGCCGCAGATCGTGCCCACGATTTCTGACAGCTGGGCCTGGTCGAGCGCGACCCCGATCAGATGCGCGGAGCCGGGCGGAGTCTTGATCACGACAAGGTTCGCCGCGGTATCTATCGACCGGACGAACTCGCGCATCAACATCCCGAGCCGCCACGTCCCTTCCCTGCCCTCGTCGGGCAAAGCATAGCTGAGTTGGCCGTCGCGACGGACCTTCACCGCACCGATCTGCTCGAGGTCGCGTGAAATGGTGGCTTGTGTGACCATGAAGCCCTGCTTCGAGAGGCGCTCGACCAACTCGTCCTGGCTCGAGGGCGCCCCGCTCCGAATCAGGTCGGCGATCGCCCGCTGCCTTCGCTCCTTCACGCCGTTCATCTGCATTCTTATGCATATACTTGCATAAATATGCAATCGCGTGAATAGGCGCTCGCCTGATGATTCGAACTGCGATCCTTGGTGCATCCGGTTACGTGGGCGGCGAACTGCTACGGCTCCTTGTCGCGCACCCCGAACTCACGCCCGCGAAACTGTTCGGCGACAGCAAGGCGGGGCAGCCACTCGGCGCGGTGCACCCTCACCTAGCGCTGGCTTATCCTGACGCGGTCGTCGAGCGCTTCGGCGACGACTCGCTCGACGGCGTCGATCTGGTCTTCGCGGCCCTGCCCCACGGCCACAGCCAGCGGCTCGCTGCGACGATCCTCGACAGGGGCATCCCGTTCGTCGACCTCGGCGCCGACTTCCGGCTCGACGATGCCGCGACCTACGAGCGCTGGTACGGTCACGCCCATGAGGCGCCTGAGCTTCTCGATCGCTTCGTTTACGGCATTCCCGAGCTCAATCGGGATGCGATCGGGAAGGCGACGGCTGTCTCGGCTGCGGGCTGCTACGCGACGGCTGCAATCCTCGCGTTGAAGCCGCTGGTTGATGCGGGGCTGGTTAAGCTCGAGAGCCTGATCGTCAATGCGGCCTCGGGCGTGAGCGGTGCGGGCCGCGAGGCCAAGGAAGCGACCGGCTTCTGCACGGTGACTGAGAGCTTTTCCGCTTATGGCCTCATCAACCACCGTCACACGGCGGAAATGGAAATGGCGTTGAAGGGGACAGTGCTCTTCACGCCGCATCTGGTCCCGATGAGCCGGGGCATCCTCGCCACCTGCTATGGCGAGGCCGCCGGCCCCGGCGATCCGCTCGAGGCCCTGCGCTCGGCTTACTCGGCCGAGCCGTTCGTCCACGTCATCGCCGACCCGCCCGCGACCAAGTGGGTCAGCGGCTCCAACGCCGTCCAGGTCACCGCCCGCCGCGACGAGCGCACGAGGCGCATCATCGCGCTGTCGGCGATCGACAATCTGGGCAAGGGCGCGGCGGGTCAGATGATCCAGTGCGCGAATTTGATGCTCGGCCTCGAGGAAACCGCCGGGCTCCCAAGAGTTGGAGTGTATCCATGAGTGTGACGGCAGCCGAAGGTTTCTGCGCGTCGGGCTGCCATGCCGGCATCAAGCGGCGGCGGTTCGACATGGCGCTCATTGCGACCGAGGACCTGCAGCCGGTGCCGTGCGCCGCGGTCTTCACGCAGAACAAGTTCGCCGCGCCGCCGGTCGAGCTCGATCGCGCGACACTGAAAGCCAACGGCGGCCGTGCCACGGCGGTCGTCGTCAATTCCGGCAACGCCAATGCAGGGACCGGGGCGCCCGGCTACAAGGATGCCCAACTGATGGCGGCGGCGACCGGCGAGGCGCTGCAGATCGCGAACTCGGACGTGCTGGTCTGCTCGACCGGGATCATCGGCACGCCGCTGCCGATGGACCCGATCCTCGCAGCGACGCCGCGGCTCGCGAAGAAGCTTTCGACCGACGGCGGGGACGACGCCGCGCGCGGAATCCTCACCACCGACCACACGCCGAAGCAGGTCGTCATCAAAGGCTCGACCTTCACGGTCGGCGGCATGGCCAAGGGCTGCGGGATGATCGCGCCCAACATGGCGACGATGCTGGCGTTCCTGACGACCGACGCCGACGTCCCGCTCGAGCTGATGCAGAGAGCGCTTCGACAGGCGTCGGACGCGACCTTCAACACGCTCAACGTCGACGGCGCGACCTCGACCAACGACACGGCGATGCTGCTTGCCTCGGGCAAGCGCGGCCCGGCCGACGCCGACGAGTTCGTGAACGCCATCCTCGCGGCCTGCGAGAATCTGACGATGCAGATGGCCCGCGACGCGGAAGGGATGACGAGGATCGCTCGGCTGACGGTCACCGGCGCGGCGAACGACAATGAAGCGCGCATTGCGGCCAAGAACATCGTCGAGAACAATCTCGTCAAATGCAGCTGGTACGGCGGCGACCCTTATTGGGGGCGGCTGATGGCGGCGGCGGGTTCGGCGGGCGTCGACATGGACGTCGCCAAGTCGCGCGTCGCTTATGGCGGGATCGTCGTCGCCAAGGGCGGCACCGGCATCGACCATGACGGAGTCGCGCTTGCCCGGCACATGATGGGCGACGAGGTCGACATCGAGGTCCACCTCGGTGCCGGCAAGGCATCGGCGAAGATGATCGGGATCGATCTCGGCCCCGGCTACATCAAAGAGAATAGCAAGACGTCATGAAGATCGTCCTCATGCCGTCGGAGATCGCGACGGTCCTCGTCGAAGCGCTCCCCTACATCCGCCAGTTCGCCGGCAAGTCGGTCGTCGTGAAGCTCGGCGGCGCTGCGATCGATCGCAAGTCGGACCTCGCGCTTGCGCAGGACGTGCTACTGCTCCGGAGCGTCGGCGTTCGCTGCGTGCTCGTGCACGGGGGGGGGCCGCAGGTCGATGCGATGCTTCGCCGGGTCGGCAAGGAGCCTGAGTTCCGCGACGGCCTCCGGGTCACCGACGCCGAGACACTCGAGATTGTCCGAATGGTGCTGGTCGGCAAGATCAACCGCGATCTCGTCGCGACGATCAACAGCCAAGCAGGCGACGAGCCGGTTGCCGTCGGCGTATCGGGCGAGGATGCGGGCTTGCTGACGGTCGCGCCTGCAGATGAGAGTCTCGGGTTCGTCGGCAATGTCACGGATGTTCGTGCCGAGCTGATCCACCGCTTGCTCAACGACGGCCTGACTCCGGTGATCTCGACGGTCGGCGCCGATGCCGACGGTCAGCCGTACAATGTCAACGCCGATGAGGCCGCGCGCGCGATCGCGGTGGCGATGAAGGCGGAGAAGATCGTCTATCTGACCGCCGCGCCGGGGCTGCTCGAGGACGTCGAGGACAAGGACAGCCTGATCCCGCGGCTCACCTCGGCGGAGCTGCGCCAGCGGCTCAAGTCTCCCTCGGTCGGCAAGGGCATGATCCCGAAGCTCAAGGCCTGCGCCGATGCCGTCGATGAGGGCGTCAATTTCGCGCACATCATCGACGGGCGAGTCCACCATTCGCTTCTGATCGAGCTTCTAACCGATCATGGCGTCGGCACGATGATCCGGAAGGAGAAGAGCTGGTGAGGCATCTCCTTTCCATTCGCCACCTCAGCGCAGCCGACCTCAACTGGATCCTCGCTGCGTCGGAGCAGCCGCATCCGCGCCCCCTCGAAGGCAAGGGCGTCGCCCTCTATTTCGAGAAGCCGAGCGCGCGCACGCGCAATTCGATGGAGATGGCGACGGCGCAGCTCGGCGGGCACCCGGTCTATATCCAGAAGGACGAGCTCGGCGTGGGACATCGCGAGAGCGTCGCCGACGTGACGCGCACCCTCGCCAGCTATCACTCGATCATCGCGGCGCGGGTTTTCGACCACGGCCTGCTCGAGCAGATGGCGGCGATCAACGCGGCGCCGGTGCTAAACATGCTGTCGGCCACCGACCATCCGCTGCAGGCGCTGGCGGATCTCTTGACGATCAAGCAGTTGCTCGGCCGGCTCGAGGGCGTCCGCGTGGCCTTCATCGGCGAGGGCAACAATGTGTCGCGCTCGCTGGCCGAGGCATGCGCGCTGGTCGGCGCCGAGTTCGTGATCGCGAGCCCGCCGGGGCACGGCCTCGAAGGATCGGTCACCGACCCCCACGAAGCGGTCGAAGGCGCGGACATCGTCTACAGCGACGTGTGGGTGTCGATGGGCGACGAGGACAGCGACGAGCGCCGCACCGCCTTCGAATCCTACCAGGTCGACGAAGCGCTAATGGCGCGCTCGCGCAACGCCTGGTTCCTGCACTGCCTCCCAGCGCGGCGCGGCGAGGAAGTGTCGGCGCATGTCATCGACGGGCCGCGGTCGGCGGTCTGGCGGCAGGCGGAAAACAGGATGCACACGGCGCGCGGCGCCATTCTTTGGCTCTTGGGCTGAGGCCAACTCAGGGAAGACTAATGACGAACGAGAAAATGAAGGTCGTGCTCGCTTATTCGGGCGGCCTCGACACCTCCATCATCCTCAAGTGGCTGCAGACCGAATATAATGCCGAGGTCATCACCTTCACGGCGGACCTCGGCCAGGGGGAGGAGGTCGAGCCCGCACGGCGCAAGGCGGAGATGCTCGGCGTCAGGCCCGAAAACATCTTCATCGAGGATTTGCGGGAGGAGTTCGTCCGCGACTTCGTCTTCCCGATGTTCAGGGCGAACACGCAGTATGAGGGCGATTACCTGCTCGGCACGTCGATCGCCCGGCCGCTGATCGCCAAGCGGCAGATCGAAATCGCCCGACAAGTCGGCGCGCACGCGGTCTGCCATGGTGCGACCGGCAAGGGCAACGACCAGGTCCGCTTCGAGCTCGGCTATTATGCGCTGGAGCCCGACGTGAAGGTCATCGCGCCGTGGCGGGAGTGGCAGTTCGCCAGCCGCGAGGCGTTGATCGACTTTGCCGAGAAGCACCAGATCCCGATCGCCAAGGACAAGCGCGGCGACGCGCCCTTCTCGATCGACGCGAACCTCCTGCACTCCTCGTCCGAGGGGAAGGTGCTGGAGGACCCAGCCTCGGACGCGCCGGAATATGTCCACCAGCGGACGATCTCGCCCGAGGACGCGCCGGACAAGGCGACGACGATCATCATCGATTTCGAGAAGGGCGATCCCGTCGCGATCGATGGCGAGAAGCTTTCGCCCGCTGCGCTGCTGACCAGGCTCAACCAGCTCGGCCATGACAATGGGATCGGTCGCCTCGATCTCGTCGAGAACCGCTTCGTCGGCATGAAGTCGCGTGGCGTGTACGAGACGCCGGGCGGCACGATCCTGCTGGCTGCGCACCGCGGGATCGAGAGCATCACGCTCGACGGCGGCGCGATGCACCTCAAGGACGAGCTGATGCCGCGCTACGCGAGTCTCATCTACAACGGCTTCTGGTTCGCGCCAGAGCGCGAGATGCTCCAGGCCGCGATCGACAAGAGCCAGGAGCATGTGAGTGGCCGGGTGACGATGAAGCTCTACAAGGGCAATGCGACGGTGATCGGTCGCGAGAGCGAGCAGTCGCTCTATGACCAGGACCTCGTCACGTTCGAGGAGGGCAGCGGAAGCTACGACCACCGCGACGCGGCGGGCTTCATTCGCCTGAATGCGCTGCGGCTGCGGACCATTGCGCAGCGGGACAGGCGGCTAAAGGCCTAAAGATTCCTTCGCCGCCGCGATCTGCTCGCGAACGCGCTCGGGGGCGGTGCCGCCGTAGCTCTTGCGGCTGCGCACGGACGCGTCGACGCTGAGGACCTCGAACACGCGCTCGTCGATGCGAGCGTCGATCTCGCGCAGCGCGTCGAGCGGCAGGTCGGCGAGGTCGCAGCTACGTTCCTCGGCGAGCTTAACCGCGCGGCCGGTGATGTGGTGCGCCTCGCGAAACGGCACGTCGGCTTCGCGCACGAGCCAGTCGGCGAGATCCGTCGCGGTCGAGAAGCCCTGCGCCGCGGCGGCGCGCATGCGCTCGGGGACGAAGGTGATCGTGTCGACCATCCCGGCGAGCGCTTCGAGCGACAGCACGAGCAGGTCGCGCGCCTCGAACACCGGCTCCTTATCGTCCTGCATGTCCTTCGAATAAGCGAGCGGCAGGCCCTTCATCGTCACCATCAGCGCGGTGAACGCGCCGAGAATCCGCCCGCTATGACCGCGCACCAGCTCGGCGGCATCGGGATTGCGTTTCTGCGGCATGATGGAGGAGCCGGTCGAATAGTCGTCGGACAGCTTCACGAAGCCGAAGGGCGCGCTCGCCCAGACGATGAGCTCTTCGGCGAGGCGCGACAGGTGGAGGCTGCATTGCGCGGCTGCTGACAGATAATCGAGCGCGAAGTCGCGGTCGGATACGCTGTCGAGGCTGTTCGCCGTCGCGCCGTCGAAGCCGAGCGCGTCGGCGGTCCGCTCGCGGTCGAGCGGAAAGCCGGTGCCGGCAAGCGCGGCGCTTCCAAGCGGGCATTCGTTCATCCGCGCCCGAGCATCCGCGAAGCGGGAAGCGTCGCGGCGAAGCATCTCGTGATAGGCCATCAGGTGATGGCCCAGCGTCACGGGCTGCGCGACCTGAAGATGCGTGAAGCCCGGCATCACGCTCTCGGCATGTTCCTCGGCGCGGCTGACGAGCACCCGCTGCAGGTTGTGGATCGCGCCGATAGCCTCGTCGCAGGCGGCGCGGACCCAAAGCCGGAAATCGGTCGCGACCTGGTCGTTGCGTGAACGCGCCGTGTGCAGGCGCCCCGCTGCCGGGCCGATCAGCTCGGTGAGGCGTGCTTCGACGGTCATGTGGATGTCCTCGAGCTCGATCCGCTCGGGCACGCCGTCGCGCTCATATTCGGCAGCGACCTGGTCGAGGCCTTCGAGGATCGCCGCAGCGTCGGCTTCGCCGATGATGCCCTGGTCACGGAGCATGGCGGCGTGCGCTTTTGAGGCGGCGATGTCCACGCGCCACAGGCGCTTGTCGAAGCGGATCGAGGCGTTGATGCGCTGCATGAGCTCGGCGGGCTTTGTCTTGAAGCGGCCGCCCCAAGTTCTCTGAGCGGGAGGTTTGTCGGGCATGGGCGGCGGGTGCCACGCACCGCCACGAGGGTCAAATGCAGGCGGCTAGTGCGTGCGCCCGCACAAGCGGTTGGCCGGCACCGCGACGTCCATTTGCCTGGGGCGCGGAAGATTCAGCGCCGACATGATCGCGACGAATTCGTCGAGGGTCCGGCGGCCGCCGAGGCGCGGGTTGCGCTCGCGCTCCTGGGCGACGCTGCTGACGTGACGCTGCTGGTAGTCGTGGCCCGGGTAGACCAGCGTTTCGCCGGGAAGCGCGAAGATCTTGTCGTGGACCGAGCGATAGAGCGTCGCCGCGTTGCCGTTCTGGAAATCGGTCCGGCCGCAACCGTCGATCAGAAGGACGTCGCCCGTGAACAGGCGCGCGCCCCCGCCCGCATCGAGAAAATAGGCGTGGTGATCGTCGGTGTGGCCCGGCGTGTAGAGGGGCCGGATCTCCATCGCTCCGACGTGGATCGGCTCCCCTTCCCTCACCGCCACGTCGGCATGGCTCGCACCGCTTTGCTCGGGCACGGCGCATTTGCAGCCGGTCTGCTCGCGAAGCCGCGACGCGCCCGTCACATGATCGGCGTGAATGTGCGTTTCGATCGTGCATTTGAGCGTCAGGCCGAGCGCGGCAAGAAGCTGCAGGTCGCGCTCGACGGTTTCGAATACGGGGTCGATCAGCGCCGCCTCGCCGCTTCGCTCGCAGCCGATCAGGTAGGTGTAGGCGGACGATTGCGGCTCGAACAGCTGACGAAACAGCATTAGGCCCCCTCTTGCCGAGAAGAGGCATCTTAGCCCATCGATGCGGCCATGAACATTTGCGTTGTCGGGGCCGGCGCGATCGGCGGGTGGATAGCGGCGAGGCTCGCGCTTGCCGGGAACGATGTTTCGGTCGTCGCCCGCGGCGAGACGCAGGCGGCGATCGACTGCGAGGGACTGCTGCTGACCGATGCGGGCGACACCCGCTGCGTTGCCGTCGCGACTTCGGAAGACCCCGCGGCCTTCGGCGTTCAGGATCTGGTCGTCATTGCGCTGAAAGCGCCGATCCTTCCGCGGCTCGCGCCGAGCATCGACGCGCTGATCGGCCCGGGCACACAGATCGTTCCGATGATCAACGGCGTGCCCTGGTGGTTCACCGGCGATCCCTTGTGGTCGGTCGACCCCGACGTCGCCATCGCCGATGCCTTGCCGATCGAGCAGGTCGCCGGCTGCGTCGTCCATGCGAGCTGCTACCGGAGCGCGCCGAATCACATCGTCGTGAAACAGGCCGAGAAGCTAATCCTCGGCGAACCGGCCGGCGGACCGAGCGAGCGTATCGAACGGCTTTGCACCTTCTTCGAGAATTGCGGGATCGGCTGCGAAGCCAGTTCGAATGTGCGCCGCGCGATCTGGTACAAATTGTGGGGCAATGCGACGATCAACCCGATGTCAGCGCTGACCCGGTCAACCGCCGACCAGCTTCTCGACGATCCAGTGATCCGGGCGCTGATGGCTAGAGCCATGGACGAACTTGCCGCGGTCGGCGCGCAAATCGACTGCCCCATCAGCGAAACGGCCGAGGACCGAATGGCAGTCACCGCCCGCCTTGGCGCGTTCAGGTCATCGATGCTTCAGGACGTAGAAGCCGGCCGTCCCATCGAGCTGGAAGCTCTTCTCGGAGCGCCGCGCGAGATCGCCAATCGCGTCGGCGTCGCCACGCCGCAACTTGATCGCATCTACGCGCTGACGCGCCTGATGGGAGAAAATCTCGGTCTGCTCTAGGAGGCGCCGACGACCCGTCCGACGCATTCGCCAAATCCGATCCGCGCCGTGCCCTCGCCTTCGCACCAGGCGCGAAGGACAATCTCGTCGCCATCTTCGAGGAAGCTGCGAGTCTCGCCGCTTGCAAGCTCGATCGGCTGCTTCCCGCCGCGGCTAATCTCGAGCAGCGATCCAAGTCCGTCCTCGGAGTCCGTCGAGAGCGTGCCCGTTCCGATGAGGTCGCCAGGCTGGAGGTTGCAGCCGTTCGCTGTGTGGTGGGCGATGATTTGCGCCGCGCTCCAGTACATCGCGGCATCGGCGGAGCCGCGCGACAGCACGTGCGGAGCAACACCCTGACGCCGCATCTGCTCGGTCGTCAGCGTGACTTCGAGCTGGATGCCAAGGCCGCCGCTTTCCCGGTCGGCCTCGTCGTCGAGGTAGGGCAGCGGCTGCGGATCACCGTCCGGCCGAGGCGGCATCGGCTTGCGGAACGGCGCGAGCGCCTGCGGGCTGACGATCCACGCGCTGACGCTGGTCAGGAAGTTCTTGGCGAGGAACGGGCCGAGCGGCTGATATTCCCACGCCTGGACGTCGCGCGCAGACCAGTCGTTCAGGAGGCAATAGCCGGCGATATGCTCGCCCGCTTCGCCGATCGGGATGCAGGAGCCGAGATCGTTGCCCTGTCCGATCCAGATGCCGAGCTCGAGCTCATAGTCGAGGCGGCGGCTCGGACCGTATTCCGGCGCTTCGGCATCGGGCGCCTTGCGCTGGCCGTTGGGCCGGATCACGGGCTCGCCCGAAACCCGCACCGAGCTAGCCCGGCCGTGGTAGCCGATCGGCACATATTTATAGTTTGGCAGCAGCGGATTGTCGGGGCGGAACTGCTTTCCGACGTTCGTCGCATGATGGATGCCGATGTAGAAATCGGTGTAGTCGCCGACCACGCACGGCAGGTGCATGCGGACTTCGGTCTGGCCGACCAGCTCGGGTTCGACGTCATCGCGGTAGCGCTCGTCCGACAGCAGCTCCTGCAGACGCTCGCGAAGCTCTGCCTGCGCGCCGGGCCCCCGCGCCAGCCAGGCGTTCAGGACGGGCTGCGACAGGTCTTCCATCCAGCGTTCGTCCAGCAAGTCGGCGATGCCGATCAGGTCGAGCACGTAATCGCCGATCGCGACGCCCGCTCGCCGCCGACGCTCCCCGACCGAGAAGATGCCGAGCGGAAGGTTCTCGATTGGGAAGTCACTCCCTTCCGCGCTTTCAACCCAGCTTTTCAATGCGTCCGCGGTCATGGCAGCTTCGCCTTCGGAAATCCGGCCCAGGCCTCATCGTAGTCCGGCTGCGCGCGGTCGAGCGCAAATTGCGTCGGGCGGTAGGGCCAGCAGGTTTCGACCATGAACGCCATCGTCCCCTCCACCTTGCTTGGCTTGAGCTCGGCCTCGCTCGCCTTGCGCCAGCTTTCGACGTCGGGGCCGTGGCCGCTCATGAGATTGTGGAGCGAGAGGCCGCCGGGCGCGAAGCCTTCGGCCTTGGCGTCATACTCGCCGTAGATGAGGCCCATCGCCTCGCTCATGACGTTGCGGTGGAACCAGGGCGGCCGGAACGTGCCTTCGGCGACCATCCAGCGCGGCGGGAAGATGACGAAGTCGGCGTTGGCGCGCCCGGGAAGGTCGCTCGGGCTTGTCAGCACCGTGAAGATGGAAGGATCCGGGTGGTCGAAGCTGATGGTGCCGATCGTGTTGAATCTCGCGAGGTCGTAGCGCCACGGCACGTAATTGCCGTGCCACGCGACGACATCGAGCGGCGAATGGTCAAGCGTCGTCGTCCACAGCGAGCCGAGCGATTTCTGGATGACCTCGGTCGGTTCGTCCTTGTCTTCGAATGAGGCGAGGGGCGTTTCGAAGTCGCGGGGGTTTGCTAGGCCGTTCGATCCAATCGGTCCGAGTTCCGGAAGGCGAAAGGGAACGCCGTGGTTCTCGGCGACATAGCCGCGGGAGTCGCCGTCCACTTCCGCCCGGAACTTCACGCCGCGCGGGATCAGGCCGACCCATCCCGGCTCGAGCTCGAGGGTGCCAAGCTCGGTGACGATCCGGAGCGTGCCCTGCTGCGGGATGATTAGCATCTCGCCATCGGCATCGACGAAGACCCGGCGCTCCATGCTCTTCGACGCGCGATAGAGGTGCACCGCAACGCCCTCGAGGTCGGCGGGATCGCGGTTGGCGAGCATCGTCACCATCCCGTCGACGAAATCTTTGCCCTGCGGAAGATCGTCTGGCGCGTTCCAGCGCAGGCGGTTGGGCGCAAGCGGCTCCTTCACCGTGCCCGGCGCGAAGAGCGGCGCGCCGTCGTAGCGCGTGAACGGCCGGTGATCGGCGGTCGGGCGCATCCGGTAGAGCCACGAACGGCGGTTCTCGTGCCGCGGCATGGTGAAGGCCGTGCCGGACAATTGCTCGGCGTAGAGTCCGTAGGCCGGGCGCTGCGGCGAGTTACGGCCTTCGGGGAGCGCCCCCTTCACGGCCTCGCTCGCGAAATGTCCGCCGAACCCCGTCATGTACCGCTGCGCGTCGTTCATGAGGCGGCGGTTAATGCCTCACGGCCGCAAAAACAAACGGGCGCGGCCCCTGTTGGAAACCGCGCCCGCGCGCTCGGGCGGGGACTCGCAACCCGCCCGTGCTCATCGTCGAACTAGCGTCAGTGGTTGACGTTCACGTCGATGCTGTTGGGAACGTTGATGTTCGTGGTCTTCCCGCCGAGGCCGAGCTGGCCGCGGAAGAGGAAGAGCAGGACGAGCACGACGATAACGAGCAGCACTACGGCGAGAACGCCGCCACCGCCGCCACCGCCGCCAGTTTCCACCACCGTGGTATGTTCGCGCTCCGTGCCGTTGTCGTCCGCCATTGGAAACTCTCCCTGTTTTCCCCTGTTATGCTGGCGTAACGAACGATTTGTTGCGGAGCCGGTTCCGCGATGGAGTCTGCAATGCGGTTTCTATGTCTCGTTATGGTGATTGCGCTCGCGTCGTGCGGACCGCAGCAGCAGGCGGAGGCGCCCGCGAACAACACGGCCGCCCCGGTTCTCCCTGCGCCAAGCGCGCCGCCCGCGGTGACTAACAGCGCGCCGGCGGAGCCCAAGCCGACGACGAGCCTGCCCGAACCGAAGGGATTGATCGACCCGAAGAGCGCGGAGGCGGCAGGGCAGGTCGTCCAGCACTATGGCGCGTTGATCGAACAAGGCCGTTGGGCCGACGCGCGCGAGCTGTGGTCGGATCCCCCTGCTGCGGCGAAGTTCGAGGCGCGGCTAAAGGGCCCGTGGACCATTCATATGGAAATCGGCGAACTCGGCGGCATGGAGGGCGCCGCTGGCTCGAGCTACGTGACGGTGCCTGCGACCTTCTACCACGGCGACGACAGCCGCGTGCCCGAGCGGGTCGAGGCGAAGATGATCCTGCGGCGAGTCAACGACGTGCCCGGCTCGACCGAAGCGCAGCGGCGCTGGCACATCGAGCGCGTGGAGTAGGAAGCCTCTAGAGGCTGTTCAGCGCGGCCGCCGCGGCGTTCGTGTCATCCGAGTTCACGGATGCGTTGGCGTCCTGCGGCTCGGAGTTTGCCACGTCCATCGCGAACCAGATGATGCCCGCCGCCCACAGCAGGGCCATCCAGCGGCTCTTGAAGACCGTGCTCGATCGCATCGGGATCATGCGGCAAAGTGTCGCCGAAGCCCCTTAAGAATGGGTTTCCTGATCTTCGTGAAAGACTTCGCGGTGGGGATAGCGGTCGCGGATGCGGGTGTTGAAATAGACGCCCTTCGCAAAAGCTGAGCGGAAGGTGTCGGCGACGTCGCGAGGAACGTCCGAATAGACGTAGCGGCGCCCGGTCGTGAACTCGACCCACAGCTCCATATTGTCGGGGCAATAGACGAAGCGCCGGATCACAGACGAGGGCATGGCTATTCAACGCATCACGCGGCGTCTGGAGCCGCTATCCGAATGCGCCTGCCGCTGAGCGCCCCCGCCATGCCGCCCAGCGCGAGGACGGCGCCGGCGACCGCGAGGGGGGTCCAGCGATAATCCTCCAGCCAGGTTGAGAAACCCATGGCGATGATCGGCACGACGACGCTGGAATAAGCGGTCTTCGCAGGCCCGATCTTGCGGATCACCGGATAGTAGAGGCTGAAGTTCAGGACGGATGCCGCGAGCGAGAGGTAGAGCAGCCCTGCCCAGTAGCTGGCGCTGGGGTCGAACACCGGAGGTCCGGTCATCGCAGAGGCGATGATCCCGTCGATCAGCGCGCCGGCGGCCATCGACCAGGCCAGCATGGCGAACAGGGGAAAGCGGCGGATTTCCGGCCTCGCCTGGACCACGTTCGCCGACGAGGCGCCGAGCATTCCGACGAAGGTTAGGCCGATCCCGGAGGCGATGGCGCGGCCGCTTGCCGAATGCTCGCTCAGCTCGTGGGCGAAGAGGAGCATCACTCCGGCGACGGCGACGAGCGAGCTCCAGGCGAAGCGCGCGCTCGGGCGCTGGCCGAGGACCGCCCAGGCGAGCAGGCTACTCGGGATCAGCAGCAGCGCGAAGACCGTGGCGACGACCCCCGACGTGATGTCCTGCTCGGCGAGATAGACGGCGTCGAAATTGACGCAGAACTGCGTCGCGCCGAGGAAAAGGGCGGCGAGCAGGCCCTTGCGGCCGATGCGGAGGTCCTCGCCCTTCCAGGCGGCGAGGCCCGCCATCGCGGCTGCCGCGATGATGAAACGGTAGGTCACCGACCATTGCGGCGGGACCATGCCGAGCTGGCCTCGAATGACGATCCAAGTCGATCCCCAGATCGCCGTGAAGACGATGAAGGGAAGGACGACGGTCCGAAGCTCGGACTCTTTTTCGCTGGTCACAAGGCGGCGATCGCGGCGGCCAGGCGGTCGAGCGCCTCGCCCTGCTGGTCCCAGCTGGTGACGAGGCGTATTTCTCCCGGCCCCCAGTCGTAGAAGTCGAAGCCCATCTCGCGGAGGCGAGACGCTTCGTCCGCGCTGACCTTGAGGAAGACCTCGTTCGCCTCGACCGGGTAGACGAGACGGTCCGGGGCAGCGGTTGCGAGGGCCTGCGCCGCTGCGTTGGAGGCGCGGGCGTTGCTCAGCCAGAGGTCGTCCTCGAGCATGGCGAGCAGCTGCGCGGCGAGGTAGCGGCCCTTCGACAATAGGTGGCCGGCGCGCTTGCGGCGGACCGCGATCTCGTCGGCGAGATCGGTCCTGAACAGGATCAGCGCCTCGGCATTCAGCCCGCCATTCTTGACGAAGCCGAACGACAAAGCGTCGACGCCGGCGCGCCAGGTGATTTCGGCGAGGCTGTCGCCGGTGGAGACGAGCGCGTTGGCGAGCCGTGCGCCGTCCATGTGAAGCGCGAGACCCCGGGCCTTGGCGAAGTGGCCGATCGCGGCCACCTCGGCGGCGCGGTAGGCGAGGCCGTACTCGGTGGCGTTGGTGATCGAGATGGCCGCGGGCTGCACCTGGTGGACGTCGTTGCGGATGCCGTCGCAGGCGCTGACGAGCAATTCCGCGCTGATCTTCGCGCCTTTGCCGTCGAGCAGGATCAGCTTGGCGCCGCCGGTGAAGAAACCGGGCGCGCCCGCCTCGTCGACCTCGATGTGTGCGGCCTGGTGGCAAAGGATGCCGCGGTAGGGCGGGCAGAGCGCGGCGAGGCCGAGGCAATTGGCGGCGGTGCCGGTGGTCACCCAGAAGGCGCGGACGTCGGTGCCGAACAGGTCGGAGAAGGCGCCGTCTAAACGGCGGCTCCAATCGTCGCCGTCATAGGCGGTGTCGAGCCGGTTGGCGTCGGCGATCGCTTCGAGGACTTTTGGGTGAGCTGGTGCGGCGTTGTCGGAGAAGAAGCGCATTCGGCGCGAATGGCGGCGCCGCGCTAGACGGTCAATGTGAGGAAATGGTGCTGCCGGTGAGGATTGAACTCACGACCTCAGCCTTACCAAGGATGCGCTCTACCACTGAGCTACGGCAGCACTATGTCCGAGAGAGGCGCGCCTATGCAGGCGGCCCCCGCGCGCGTCAACCGTTGAAGGCCGAAGGCGCGCGGTCCATGTGGATGATATGAGCGGCAAAGACAAGGAAGACCGGCTGGCGGCTGCGCTTCGCGAAAATTTGCGGCGTCGAAAGGACCAGGCCCGGGAGCTCAGCTCAGATGTCGCGGTCCCGCATCGGCTTCTCACCGAGCGCACCCTCGATCCCGCCGGCAATGGCGTCGCCGACCCAGACGACGAGGCCCAGAAGGCAGACGGCGAGAACGAGCTGCAGTCCGGTGATCACAATAGCACTCCGTAACCGCGGTTTACCGACAGTGCGTTAAACGACAGGTTAACAATCTGCAAGGCCGTCAGTGGTGGTGCCAGAGCCGCTGCGGCGCCTCGACGGCAAGCTTGACCGACCAGGCTAATCCCAACGCGGTGTAGACCGCCAGGCAGACGAAGATCGCAATCACGCCGACAACCAGTTTCTCACGGACGCGCTCGACAAGAGCAAACATGACGCACCTCCACTCAACAAAACTGAGCGAAATTTTCCGGAAACAGGCTGTTCTAGCCAATCGGGATTAACCCCGATTCTTCTCTATTCGGGGCCCATCACGAACGCGTTGAGCTTGTTGCCGTCGGGATCCCGGAAATAGCCCGCATAAAAGCCCCCGCCCCGGTCGCCCGGCGAGCCTTCGTCGCTGCCGCCGTTGGCGAGCGCGATATCGTAGAGACGCTGGACCTGATCCTTGTCGCTCGCCTCGAACGCCACCATCACGCCGTTGCCGACCGTCGCCGCATTGCCGTCGAAGGGCTTCGTCAGGCCGATCCCCGCGCCGCCGCCCGGCTTGCCCCAGGCAATGAACTGTTCGTTGTCCATCATCCGGCCGACGCCGAGCTCACCACATAGAGCATCGTAGAATTTGGCCGACTTCTCGCGGTCGTTGGTGCCGAGCGTCACATAGCCGATCATGTCGTCCTCCTGCCGAGTCGGGCTGAGAACATTAGGGGAACGAGCAGCCTGCGTCAAAGTCGTTTCGTCATCCCGGACTTGATCCGGGACCTGCCTTTTCTTTCGCGGTCCGGAAGGAAGGCGGATCCCCGCTTTCGGGGGGATGACGGTCAGTCGGCGTGGGCTATGGGAGCGCAGGCCCGGCTCAGCCATTCGCGGTCGCTGCCTGAGAGTGTCGGCCCGATCTTGTCCATCACATGTGCGTGGTAGCAGTTGAGCCAGATCAGCTCTTCCGCATCGAGCATCTGGACGTCGATCAGGCGGCGGTCGATCGGGGCGAACGTGAGCGTCTCGAAGCCGAGCATCTCCTTTTCCGCGCCCTCGATTTCGCGCGGGACGACGAGGACCAGGTTCTCGATGCGGATGCCGTACTCGCCGGTCTTGTAGTAGCCGGGCTCGTTCGAGATGATCATACCGGCCTGGAGCGGCTCGTCGCCGCCGGCCTGGCCGCTTCCCACCGGCGCGATGCGCTGCGGCCCTTCGTGGACCGCGAGGAAGCTGCCGACGCCGTGGCCGGTGCCGTGGGCATAATCGAGGCCCGCTTCCCACAGCGGCCGTCGAGCAAAGCTGTCGAGCTGCGTCCCGCGCGTGCCCTTGGGGAAGACCGCGGTGGCGATGGCGATGTGGCCCTTGAGCACGCGCGTGAAGCGGTCGCGCATCTCGTCGGTCGGCTCGCCGATCGGGACGGTGCGCGTGATGTCGGTGGTGCCGTCGACATACTGGCCACCCGAATCGATCAGGTAGAGCGTGCCCTTCTCGAGCTTGCGGTTGGTTTTCTCGCTCGACTTGTAGTGGACGATGGCGCCGTTCGGTCCCGCGCCCGAGATGCTGTCGAAGGAGAGGTCGCGGAGCTCCGGGCTCTCGCGGCGGAGCGCTTCTAGCTTGTCGGACGCGATCAGCTCGTCGACCTCGCCCTTGGGCGCTTCCTGGTCGATCCAGTGGAGGAACCGGGCGATGGCGCCCCCGTCGCGGTTCTGGGCAGCGCGCTGGCCGGCGATCTCAGCCGGGTTCTTAAGCGCTTTGGGAAGGATGGTCGGATCACGCAGCGGAAGGATCTTGGCGCCGGCCTTGTCGAGCGCCTCGAAGATGGCGGCAACCGCGCGCTCGGGATCGACGACGACGGTCTTGCCCTTGAGCTCGGCTAGTTCGCTCTCGAAGGCCGAGCGCTCATGGAGGCGGACGCCGTTGCCGAGATGCTGGCGGACGTCGGGACCGATCTTCTCGCCCGCGACGAAGAGGTCGGCGGTGCCGTCGGCGTGGACGACCGCATAAGCGAGCGCGACAGGTGTGTGGGTAACGTCCTGGCCGCGGATGTTGAATGCCCATGCGATCGAGTCGAGCGCGGAGAGGACGGCGGCGTCGGCATGATGCTTGGCCAGCCAGTCGCCGATGTCATGGCGCTTCTCAGCGGCCGTCTTGCCGGCATATTGGTCCGACTGGACGACGAGATGGGCCTTCGAGGCTTCGGGTCGGTCGGTCCAGATTTCGTCGATCGGGTTGCGAGCCACCGGAACCAGCTCGGCGCCGCGGGTGGCAAGGGCTTCCTTCGCCTTCTTCACCCAGTCGCGCGTGTGCAGCCAAGGGTCGTAGCCGATGCGCGCGCCCTCGGGCGCATGTTCCTCGAGCCACTGGGTCGTGCTCGTTTCGGGCACCGACTGGTAGCTCCACTCGGTCGGGCTGACCTGGCTTCGGACCTGAAGCGTGTAGCGGCCGTCGACGAAGATCGCGGCCTGCTCGGGGAGGACGACGGCGGAGCCCGCCGAGCCCTGGAAGCCGGTCAGCCAGGCGAGGCGCCGCGCGTAGCTCCCGACATATTCGCTCATATGCTCGTCGGTGAGCGGAACGACGAAGCCGTCGAGCTTCTCGGCCTTTAACTGCTCGCGGAGGGCTTTCAGGCGGTCGGCGTAGGTGGACATGCGCTATCTCCCTTGCCGCTCAGCTAGTCCAACAGCAGCGGTTCTTAAAGAGCCGCCGCCGCGAAACGCTAGCAATTGCAGCAATCGTGCGCGCGTGTGGGGGCCGAGGGGGGTGTCGACTTTGTCGACCTCTGCCATGTAGCAGTGGTGCGGCATCCGATGGCGTGGACCACGAATCGTGGGCTGTAGGACAGGAAATTCCGTAGTCGCGTAATGGCAGCTTTCACCCATTGCGGACGCTCAACATCCCCTGAGTTGCGGAGCAGAATTTAAAGTTGCGTCTTTGACTAAGTCGCGTGCTCCTTTACCTCTCGTGCATTCGGGTTGCCGCGTTGGCCGGTATTCGCCGAACCTTACGTTCTCCGCACCAGATTTCCGTCCTGTTCGGTCTCGGCGTCCAGCGAACGCTATGAATGGCATCGATGTCGCACTCAGCTTCGATCAAGGCATCGGAAACAACCGTGTCGTCCTCACCGAAGCCATAGATTTGATATTCGTTCATTAGTCCGTGCCGTCCTTCAGAGGTGTTGTGAGCGGCAGCATTCCACTGCCGCCCGCACGCGACTGTTGGGGGCGCTATTCGGGAAGCTTGATGACGATTGCAGCCGCGGCGATCGTCGATGTGCCGGTTGTAGCAATGTCACGCGCTCGCTCGGCCGCGCTGCTAATCTGCGGCCGCGCCTGATCCCATGCCGAGCTGAGGCAATGCTTCGTGGCAAACTTCCACGTGAGACTTCCATCCTCGCCGCCGACAGTCTCGTCGCAAAGGCTGCGTACTGCTCCACCCACTCTGGCCTTCAACGTCTCTTCCCCGGCTAACGATGCCAAGTTCAGATCGGCGTAGCTTATGTGGCGTGTAACGATGTCTGCCGGGGCAACTACGACGATGGGTGCCTTGGCGGACGCAGGCGGTGCCATGGCGAAGATAATGGCGCTCGTTATGGCGGCCGATCCACTCAGCGCGATGAATCTGGTGTACATGTTGTTGCCCCTTATTCCGCTCCCGGTGCAGCTCGGTTCGAGCGCACCGTTCAGAAGCGAGAAGACTTCAATGCACAGTAGCCGTGAGCAGGGCGTGAAATTCTCGTAAATTTTCTGTTAAATCGACGCGCCTCCGTGTATGTGAACCTTGAGAGTGCGTTTTTGCGTACGCACCGTCACCAGGCCTGGATCGGCCAACTCTCCCTACCTCACCTCAACCCCTTCGAAAGGCGGTCTTGAAGTGCGCGCCCACGTCACTGGATCATTCGCGGCCTATTGCCGAACTACCGGCCAAGAGGTGACACCGCGTAGCCGGAAGGCAAGGGCCCTACTGGCCTACTTGATTTCGGAGGCGGGCAAGAAGATCCCAAAAGCTCGCTTGTCCAGCTTGCTTTGGGGTGATCGCGGAGACGCCCAGGCGCGTTCGAGCCTTCGGCAAGCACTGGTGGAACTCAGGCGCGCGCTCAACTCATTGCATCAGGTCATCTTCAGCGATCGCGAGCACATCTGGGTTTCTTGCAATGAGGTGACGGAAGATTCTGCCGACGGGGACAGCGCACGCGAAGACGCGTTCGAAGACCTCGACGACATAACTCCAGAGTTTGACGAGTGGCTTGCGGGTGAACGCCGGCGGAGATCTGCGGTTCGCATCGCGCGACTGAAGGCCAAGGCGGAGTACCTTCTTGCAAACGGGCGGGGGGCAGAATCTTCCGTCGTGGTAGACCAGATCCAGGTTCTGGATGCACAGGACGAAGATGCTCTACGGCTCGGCATGGAAGCTGAGTTTCAAAGAGGGCGCCCAGCGGGCATTGCTAAACGTTTCGACACCGTCGCCGCGCTCCTCAAGGGCGAGCTCGGCGTCGAGCCCTCGAGCGACAACCGGCAACTCCGAGATCGACTTTTAACAGAGCTCATCGTGGTCGATCGCACCAGCGAGGCAAAGTTTGCTGCTCTCTACGAGGCTGCCGAGCGTAAGCTGGAGATGGGAGCCTGGGAATATGACCTGGTTGGAGATCGGCTCTTTTGGACACCAGGCACATTCAGGCTGTTCGGATTACCCGCGGACGCAACGCTTCGGAGGGATGAGATCCTGAAACAATACGAGGCCAGGTCCCGCGCGCGCCTCGAAGCCGCACGCGCAAATGCGATCAGAACGGGTTTGGGGTTCAATATAGAGGTAGATATCGTCACCCCACGCGGTGTCCGCAGAAGGTTGCGCGTTCATGCCGTCGTGGAGAGGAAAGACGGCATACCTCTGCGTCTCTTCGGGACCAAGCAGCTCGTCGAATAGCTTCAGCGCAGGCGAAGGGGCCCCTAAACAGACAAAAGAAGGACGCCCGACCAAAGCCAGGCGCCCTCCAGCGACGAAGTTCGTCACCTCGTCTTGCTTGCTCAGACTGTCTGAAGGTTCAGAGCGCAAGGCCGAGCGTTATTAGTGCCCGCTTCATACGAGAGACGCTGGCCGACCGTCGGAAGACGATCCTTCGCCCACGCAATGGCGCTCTTGTCGAAGCGGATGAGGTCGCTGCCGACTTCCGGCTTGATTTCGCCGTGACCCTTGATCGTGTCGAATGACTGGACGGTTCCAAAGAGCTTCATGACTTGTTCCTTTCGGAGCGCGCGCCGAAATTGGCGCCGCGCCTGCTAGGAGACGTTAAAGATGGAGGAAGGTGCGACTTAGCGCCAAAAACCGTCGATTGCGACTGGTAGCAACGAATACATATGCACTAATTATAGAAAAAACAAGCCGATAATAAAATATAAATCAACGACCTCGACGGGATAAAAGGACATTTTCAGTATTTTAATAATCTCAAATTCGTCCTTCAATTTGATTTCGCTATAAATTTGCAGTGGCACTGATAGCAACGCAGGACCCTTCATTTCGCTTCCTCACGTCCAGCCATCAGCCCTTACATATTCGCCTTCATTCTCATCGTGTGTGTGCAGCGCTCGTCTCGGCCTCTTCGGCACGTAGCGGGCCGATCCGCTTGTTTTTGCCTTCCTTACCGCAGCGGGACTGGGTATCTCATGTGCGATTTACGGCTTACAGGCGTGGCTGAGTGCGATGTGGCTGCGCACTTATCGCTTCGGTCCCTTGGAATGGCTTTGGCGCACTTTGATGTATGGCAAACGCCAACCATGGCGGCGGCCAGGTCAACACGCGATCCAAGTTACCCCAGCTGTCTAATGGCAGCTTTCCACCCATTCCGGCCATTAACGAACCCTGCTCGCTAAACGCCGCCCGCCGCTGCTTCCCGTGTACTGCCGGACGATGTCGCCGAAGCCTGGAGCATGATCGCCGGAAAGACCTCCGTCAGCTTCTTGGTGTCGGGCAGGATGTAGACGACGCTGCTGCTGCTCTTCGACTTGAACTGCGGCTTCACGGTCCTGGCGAAGAAGGAGGCCGGCACGTTGATGCAGCCGTAGCTGATGCGATGATCATCAGTGTCGGTCGACTTGATCCGCTCGAGCCGCCGCTCCTTCTTGTTCTTGGTCACCACCGGATGAAGGGCGATCGCATCGGCATAGTCGACCCAAAGCACGGGCGGATGGCCCTTTGCCGGGCCGAAGCGGGCGATGAAACGCCCGGCCGGCGTCGTGCGCTGCTCAACCGGGATCATGCCCATCCTGACCGTACCCATGCCCGGCACGGAGTCGTCGCCGCGTCCCATTCCGAGGAGCGCGGGGGCCGATCCCAACAATTTGCCTTTTGCGTCGAACACGGAAACCCGGGCGCCCAGCTTGTCGACGACGATGAACGGCAGGTGGTTGTTGTCCCCGGAAGCCGCGACCCAGCGAAGCAGCGTGGCGACTGACTCGGACAGCGGTTCGGGCTGCTGGGCGGCCGATGCCGAGACGGGCGACTTGGCGGCGCGCGCTTTGTGAGCTGCGGCCTGTGCGCCGCTGGTGAGGAGCGCAGCAACAAGAGCCGCGCCAAAGCGCACCATCATGATCGGTGACTCTCCAACTAGCTTCGATCGATTGAGGAGATAACTCCAACCGTGGACACCTAGTTGCGACGGTCACTGCCGCAAGGTTCGCAATTCCGCTTCGCCGTCACCGGACGGCCCCTGGGTGCGGGCTGTCGTTTCTTACAAACGGCTTGCAGCGTTTAACGGACGTTTTCCGCGCGTGAGTGTCCGGGGTAGCGGTCGATCGTGTCGAAGATCGAGATGAGCTCCACCAGCGGCTGGTTGCTGACGCCGTTGCGACTTCGGAACGGATAATCGACGCTGATCAGGAACAGGAACAGTAGGCCGATGGTCAGCGACGTACCTCCGATCATCAGCAATGCGTAGCGCGAGCTCACAAAGGCGGACGCATAAGCAATCGTCAGGATCGAGCCGACCAGGGCTACGATCCACAGGACGGCCGGAATTTGCGCACGGCTCGCCGCCAGGCGCTGCCGCCGCATGGACACGAGCTGGTTGAGTTGCGTGAACGCCTCTCTGTAGATGGCCGCCTCACGCTCGTTCGTCGGCGTGACCGCGGCGACTTCATTGAAGACCTCCACAAGCTTCCCTTCGGTGACGGGACTTCTCTTGCCTTCGCGCAGAAGCGGCCATCCATCGACGATCACGCTGTGAACATAGTCTTTCAATGCGCCGCGTGCCGGAATCATGGCCGGGCCGTAAGCCGCGAGGTCGCGATAGAGGAGCGATGTCACCGCGGCTTCATTTTCGACGGCCGTGTCCGCATCCCTGAAGTCCTGCCAGGCGAGAACTCCGGCGAAGGCCAGCAAAATGCCGATGTACGTAGTCGTGACCTGCATCAGGTCGATGGCCAGATCGGCTTGCTCCGGCGTCGGGCTGAGGCGGAAGACTTTACGAATGCCGACGCTGAATCCGATGCCGGCGCCAAGGGCGATGCCGAGCACGACCACCGTCAACTGCCACAGCTTCAGACCCAATAGAAAATCGAGCATGAGATTGCCTGTCCCTGCGCCCAGTCCAGTCGCGGTCATCCATCGTGACCGGAAGCGCGCAAATCGGGCCAAACCCCGAGGGCACGGCGCAAGGACGGTCCGGTAGCGTTGGGAACTTGCCGCCCATTCCTGCTGCTGCTTCCGGCAAGGCCAGCTTCATCTCGATTGCGGAGAAACCGGCAGATCCAACTCAGTTGAATTGCTGATGGTTGAAGCCCGCTTCATCGGCCAGATTCGCCGGCACAAGCCTTTGGAGAACCGGGGAATGAACAGCATTCGAAATTCCGTCCTGGCGCTCGGAATCGTGCTTGCCAGTGGGTCCGGCGCTTTTTCAGAGAGGGCTCACGCCGCTTCGGCGGCGCAGCTGAACGCCGACGGCCAGGCTGCGCTCAACCGGCTTTATTCTCAGTCGGACAGGGCACGCCGATATGCGCGGGATGCGAGGGCGATCCTCGTGTTTCCGAAGATCGTCAAAGCGGGCTTCATGATTGGCGCGCAGGGCGGTGAAGGCGTGCTCTTCGTTGGAGGCCAGCCAGCGGGCTATTACAAGATCGGCGCGGCCTCGTTCGGTTTCCAGGCAGGGGGCCAGTCCTTCAGCTACGCTTTGTTCCTGATGAACGACAGCGCGCTCAACTATCTGCACAAGAGCGACGGCTGGGCGATCGGGTCGGGGCCGAGCGTGGTCGTTGTGGACAAGGGCGCGGCGATGAGCACGACTTCGACGACGCTCGCGAAGGACGTCTACGCATTCCCCTTCGGGCAGAAGGGACTGATGGCCGGCATCGGCCTCGAAGGGTCGAAGATCACGCCGATCAGGAAGTAGGCCTCAAGCCGACTTCAATTCGACCGCGATCAGGCGCAGCTCCGATTTTCCGACATTCTCGACGGAATGGGGCGTGAGCGGGGGAAGCCAGAGCGCCTCGCCGACTTCGGGCTGCCGGTCCCAGCTGCGCGAATCCACGATCACGTTCCCATCGGCATCGCGCCTCAGGAAATCGCTCCAGCTCATCACGTAGAGCGCGGCCGGCGAAGCATGGGTGTGGACTGGCGTTCGCTCGCCCGGGGCCAGGCGCGTGTCGAGCACGCGGACGCTATCGTTCTCGAGCAGGATCTCGTGATGGTCGGGCGCGGCGATCATCGCGTCCAGCGGATTTTCGTCGTCGGCAGCAGTCATTGCTTCCCCCCGATAGTGGCCGTCGGCTTGTAGCACGCCGAATGGCGAACCGGTCATTCGGGTCGCCGCTTCGCCCTTCCCGTCGCCGGTGGCGGCGTTAAGAGCGGGGCATGGACAAGCCCGTCGACCTCCCCACCCCGCCCGCCGCCGAGCAGCGGCCCTACAGCTATGAGCGCCATGGCGTGACCATTGAGGACCCGTGGCACTGGCTGCGCGATCCCAAATATCCGAACGTCGACGACCCTGACGTGCTTTCGTACCTCCAGGCGGAGAACGCCTATTTCGACGGCTGGAAGGCGCAGCACCAGGGGCTGCTCGACCAGCTGTTCGAAGAGATGAAGGGGCGGATCAAGGAAGACGATAGCTCGGTCCCGATCCGCGACGGCGACTTCCTCTACTGGTGGGCGTTCAAGCCCGGCGCGCAGTACCGGACCTGGTATCGCAAGCCGGTCCGCGGCGGCGGTGACGAGATCGTCTTCGACGAGCCGGTCGAGGCCAAGGGTCGCGAATATTTCCGCTTGGGCGCGCTCGAGGTGAGTCCGGACGGGAAGCTGCTGGCGACGCTGGCGGACTATGACGGGTCGGAGCGGTTCGAGCTTCGAATCCGCGACCTGGCCACGGGCAAGGACGTCGAGACGGTCACCAAAGTCGGCATCGGCCAGCCGGTGTGGACCAGCGACAGCGGCGGAATCGTCTTCACCGAGGTCAACGACAATTGGCGGAGCTACCGGGCGCAATACCATCGGCTGTGCGCCAATCCTGATGATGCAGTCACGCTTTACGAGGAGACGGAGGAGCTCGGCTTCACCGTCGGCATCGGACGGTCACACGACCGGACGCTGATCTTCGTCGCGACCGGCGACAATGCGACCAGCGAGGTGCGGTTCGTGTCGGCGGACGATCCGTCGCAGCCGCTGACGCTCATCTCCCGCCGCAAGCCCAACCGCGAATATCATGTCGACGCGGCGCACGGAAAACTCTGGATCCATACCAACGACGACCATGTGAACTTCCGGCTCGCCGAGGCTGACATCGCGGCGCCTGAAGACTGGCGGACGGTGATCGCGGGATCGGACCGGGTCTATCTGACCGGTGCGACGTCCTACCGCGACCATCTCGCGATCAGCAGCCGGGTCGACGGGCTCGACCAGCTGGTGCTGCGCACTTACGCCGGCGAGGAGACTCGCATCCCGTTCGCGGAGGCGAGCTACAGCACCTTCTTCCTCGGCAATCCGGAGTTCGCGCCGGACAGCTACCGGCTCGGATACTCGTCGATGGTCACGCCGATGACGACCTACGATTATCATCCGGCAAGCGGCGCGCTGGAG
>Ga0207711_10000919_pt1 | contig 28369 bp, 30 predicted proteins | sample KBSS34metaG_FD_184401 | JGI IMG/M metagenome (GOLD analysis project Ga0207711, IMG submission 184401) | Switchgrass rhizosphere microbial communities from Kellogg Biological Station, Michigan, USA - KBS S3-4 metaG (SPAdes) (version 2) | ecosystem: Host-associated > Plants > Roots > Rhizosphere... | reverse complement strand
GAGGCTGGAGAAGGGCGACTGCCGCTCGCCGACGAAGATGGCGCCGTCGGCGCGGATCGACACCGACAGCGGCTCGGCCTGGTCCTGGATCGAGCCGGCCTCGGTCTTCGGCAGCTCCACCGGCACGCCGGCGGTCAGCAGCGGGGCGGAGATCATGAAGATGATCAGCAGCACCAGCATCACGTCGACCATCGGGGTGACGTTGATCTCCGACAGCGTCCCGCGCTGGCTGCGGCCGCGCCGGCGGCGACCGCGCCGGCCGCCGCCGGCGGCGAAGGCGTCGTTGGCCGAGAGCGCCACGGCTCAGACCTTCTCCGCCAGCCGCCGCTGGATGGCGGTCGACAGGTCGTCGGCGAAGCCCTCCAGCCGGGCGGCGTACTTGCCGGCCTTGGTCGAGAAGGCGTTGAAGGCGATGTAAGCGGGGATGGCGGCGATCAGGCCGATGGCGGTGGCGAACAGCGCCTCGGCGATGGCCGGCGCCACCACCGCCAGGTTGGTGTTCTTCTGCAGGGCGATGGCCTGGAAGGCGTGCATGATGCCCCAGACCGTGCCGAACAGGCCGACGAAGGGCGAGGCGGTGGCGACGATCGCCAGCACGCCCAGCCCGTCCTCCACCCGCGCGCTTTCCCGGGCGATCATGGCGTCGAGCACCCGGTCGATGCGCTGGACCAGGAAGGCGGTCTGGCCGTCGGATCCCGCCTTCAGCCGGGTCTCGCGCCATTCGCGCAAGGCCGCCTGCAGCATCCGCGGCAGGGTGTGGGCGGGACGCTCGCCGGCCTGGGCCGCCACCTCCTCCAGGCTCTGGCCAGAGCCCACGGCGGCCTCGAAACGGCTCGCCTCGCGGTCGAGGCTGGCGAAGCGGAAGGTCTTGTCGAGGATCACCGCCCACGACCACAGCGAGGCCAGGCCGAGGGCGAGCATCACGAACTTCACCACCCAGTCGGCCCGCATGAACAGCGAGACGAAGTTGAAGCTGTCGGGCGTGACGGCGGCGACATCCATGCGGGTTTGGGCTCCGGGCGGTTCGGTTGCTGGGGGTGGCGCGCCGGAATGGCGAACTTGTGGCGAGGCTAGTGCGCTTCGCGTTACGAAGGAATCCGTTGCAAACGCGTCGCGCTTTTCAGATGCGCTAATCGAAATAAGGCGTCAGCGCCGCCACCAGATCGGCCGGGGGCCGCCGGGCGCGGCCGGCGAGGTCGATGCAGGCGGCCTCCACCTCGGCCTCGGCCACCAGCGCCTCGCCGCGCAGGATCTTCTGGCGAATGAACAGCCGGGGCCCGCGCACCGCCTCGTAGCGGGTGCGGACCTGCAGGGCGTCGTCGATCCGCGCCGCACGGCGGAAATCGATCGCCAGCCGCGTCACCGTGAAGGCCAGCGGGTCGGGCCGCTCCAGCAGCGCCGCATGACTGACCCCCGCCAACCGCAGAAAGTCGGTGCGCCCGCGCTCGAAGAACCGCACATAGCCGCCGTGATAGACCACCCCCGTGAAGTCGGTGTCCTCGTAGTAGATCCGCAACGGCAGGACATGCTCGATCCCGTCCAGCCATCCGGCGCTCGGCTCGTCACCGCTCATCGACGCCCTCCTGGCCTCTTCCGTGTTTTCCGTGTTTTCCGTGGTTCAAAGAGGGCGTCGCGCTAGTCGAACAGATCCCCTGCCGGTGGACGCCCCGTCGCCGGCGCCGCCAGCCCGAGGTGGGCGTAGGCCTTGGACGCGGCCATGCGGCCGCGCGGGGTGCGCTGGATGAAGCCCTGCTGCAGCAGGAAGGGCTCGATCACGTCCTCCACCGCATCGCGCGCCTCGGCGATCGCATAGGCCAGGGTTTCCACCCCGGCCGGCCCGCCGGCGTAGTTCTCGATCAGGGCGCGCAGGTAGCGTCGGTCCAGCGCGTCCAGGCCCTGTTCGTCGACGTCGAGCCGGGCCAGGGCCGAGGCGGCGGCCTTGCGGTCGATGACGGTCGAGCCGTCGGCGGCGGCGAAGTCGCGCACCCGGCGCAGCAGCCGGCCAGCCACTCGCGGCGTCCCACGTGAGCGGCGAGCGATCTCGACGGCGCCCTCCTCGGCCAGCGACAGCCCCATCTTCGCCGCGCCGCCCTTGAGAACCCAGGCAAGCTCCTCGTGGGTGTAGAATTCGAGCCGCAGCGGAATCCCGAAGCGGTCGCGCAGCGGGGTGGCGAGCAGCCCCGCCCGCGTCGTCGCGGCGACCAGGGTGAAAGGCGCCAGGTCGATGCGGATCGAGCGCGCCGAGGGCCCCTCGCCGATGATCAGGTCCAGCACATGGTCCTCCATCGCCGGATAGAGGATCTCCTCGACGTTGGCCGCCAGCCGATGGATCTCGTCGATGAACAGGACGTCACGCGGCTCGAGGTTGGTCAGGATGGCCGCCAGGTCGCCGGCCTTGGCCAGCACCGGGCCGGAGGTGGCGCGGAAGTTCACCCCCAGCTCGCGGGCGACGATCTGCGCCAGGGTGGTCTTGCCAAGCCCGGGCGGGCCGAACAGCAGCACGTGATCCAGCGCTTCCTCGCGCGCCTTCGCCGCCTCGATGAAGACCCGCAGATTGGCCTTCACCTGCTCCTGGCCGACGAACTCGGACAGGGTCTGCGGCCGCAAGGCCTTGTCGGCGCCCTCGAACGGCTGGGCGTCGCCGGAGACGATGCGGGTCATCGGGCGAGCGCCTCAAAAGCCGAAGCGGTCGCCATCGCCGGAGCGCCCCCTCCGTCTCGCTTCGCGAGCCACCTCCCCCGCTGCGCGGTGGAGGATCTGGGCCGTAGATGCTCCACCGCAACGCGGGGGAGCTGTCGCGAAGCGACTGAGGGGGCCTGCGGCGCCTCCGTCAACCCCGCCCTCACCGGCCCAGCTCCTGCAGGGCGGCCTTGATCACCGCCGGCGGCTCGGCGTCCTCGCCCAGCCGCACCACCGCCTGCTCGACCACTCGGCGGGCGGCCGGCTCGGCGACGCCCAGGCCCATCAGGGCGGCGACGGCTTCGCCGGCGACCGACGGCTTGACCGGCGACGGTGCGGCCAGCGCGTTCGGCTGGAAGGCGGCGGCCGAGAGGTCGCTCAGCGGCTTGTCCTTCAGCTCGGTGACGATCCGCTGGGCGAGCTTGGGGCCGACGCCCTGGGCGCGGGCGACCGCGGCCTTGTCGTCGCGCGCGGCGGCGGCGGCCAGCTCGCCGGGCGGCAGCACGTCCAGCACCGACAGCGCCGCCTTCGGCCCCACCCCCTGGATCGCCCGCAGCGCCAGGTAGGCCTTGCGGTCGTCGCGGGAAAGGAAGCCGTAGAGGGTGATGCCGGTCTGCTCGGACCACTGGGTCTCGACGTGCAGCACCGCCTCTTCGCCGATCGCCGGCAGGCGCGAGAGGGTGCGGGCGCCGCAGCGGACCACGTAGCCGACGCCGACCACGTCGATCAGCGCCTCTTCCTCGCCCATCTCGGCGACGACGCCGCGCAGCCGACCGATCATGCTGAGCGCTCCAGAATCGCGGCGGGGGGAATCATGTTCGACATCTGTTCCAGATGTACTCGACGCCGCTTCGCTTGATCAATCGTGAAGGCGGCGGCGTGGCGGCTGGCGGCGGCGGCAACCGAGCGCGCGGGTTTCGGTTATCTCTATGCGAGGTGTGAGATGAAACCTGCTCTGTTGGCGGCCTGTCTCGGGTTGGCCGTGTCGGCGTGCGCCGAGGGCTATTACGGCGCTGGGGACTATGGTTACGGCGGCGGCTACGGCGGCGGCCGACTGGCCTATTACGACGACTTCTACGGGCCCTACTACGACGGCTACTGGGGCGGCGATGGCTTCTACTATTATTCGCTCGGCCGCGACCGGCCGTTCGTGCGCGACGACAGCCGGCATTTCCGCCGCGGCGGCGGCGACGGCTTCCACGGCGTGCGGGGGCGCCAGGACGGCCAAAGCCCCGGACGGTGGGGCGACCGCCCCCACGACCGTGACCGTGACCATGACCACGACCACAACCGTGATCACGACTGGCGCGGCGACCGGGACAGCGGCCAGCGCCGTTAGATCTCAGGCGCAGGCGCGGGCGGTGCGGTGATGGGCGTGGGCGATCGCCACGGCCAGGGCGTCGGCCGCATCGGCAGTCGCCTGGCCCGCGGTCGGCAACAGGCGTCGAATCATGAAGGCGACCTGCGCCTTCTCGGCCGCGCCGGTGCCGACCACCGCCTTCTTCACCACCGTGGCGGCGTATTCCGCCACCAGGAGGCCGGCGCGCGCCGGGGCGATCAGGCAGCAGGCCCGCGCGTGGCCGAGCTTCAGCGTCGAGGAGGCGTTGGTGTTGACGAAGGTCTCCTCCACCGCCGCCTCGTCCGGCGCATGGGTGGCGATCACCTCGGCGATCCCCTCGAACAGGACCAGCAGCCGCTCGGCGAACGGCAGGGTCTCCTTCGGCGCGATCACCCCGTGGGCGACGTGAACCATCCGCGCGCCGCTGACCGCCACCAGGCCCCAGCCGGTTCGGCGCAGGCCCGGGTCGAGCCCGAGGATGCGGACAGGTCGAATCGCGCCGTTCGTCATACGTTCCGGAAGCATGCCCCATGGGGCGACCAAATGCTTGACGAAAGGTGGACGCTGGCGGCGGCGGCCGTGTGCACGCGGCCTTAAGGTTGTTGGGCCTACTGCAGAGCTTCGCGCCAGAAGGCGCTCAGAACGCAAGAGGAAGACCATGGCGAAGCCTGCCTCGCCGACCCGGCTGCTGCTCGTCTGCGACGTCGAGGAAAGCCGTGTTCAGCTGCGCCGGCGCTTCACGCGCATCGGCTACGAGGTGATGGACGTCGCCGACGAGGAAAAGGCCCTGTCGATGGTCGGCATGATCCCCTTCGACCTGGCGGTGCTTGACGTCGAGGGACCGGAGGTCGACGGGTTCGCCATCCTGCGGCGCATGCGCGAGGTCCGCCGCCGCGACGAACTGCCGATCCTGATGATCACCGACCGGGCCGGAGGCGAGGACGCCGCCGAGGCCCTGGAGCTGGGCGCCAACGACTGCATTTCCCGGCCGGTCGACGTCGACCTGGCCTACACCCGCGCCGAGATGCAGATCCGCCGCCGTCACGAACACGATCCGGACCGCACCCTGGAGATCAACCTCGTCAAGCTGCAGGACGCAGTCGAGCGGATGGAGAACACCGCCGCGGCCCTGTCGCACCTGGGCCACGACGAGCGGGCGGCGTTGTTCGGGGTGCTGCGCGCCGCCGGCGTGCTGACCTCGATCTGCGTGACCCCGGAGCTGAAGAAGGTGGTCGAACTGGTCGAGAGCTGCGCGGGGACGCTGGAGAGCCTGATGGTGCAGGCGCTGGAGCACGGCGACCGCCGCGACCGCGCCCCGCGCGAGATCGTGCGGGTGTTGGCGGCCGACGACGACGCCGAAAGCCGCTTCGCCATGCGCGCCATGCTCGACGCCGCCCAGACGCCGATCGACCTGGCCGAGGTGGCCACCGGGCTGCAGGCCGCCCTGGCCGCCGAAGCCAGCGTCTTCGACCTCATCCTGGTGAACAGCGCCACGGCCGAGTCGGTCGCCGGCATCCGCGCCATCCGCCGCATCGAGCGCCACAGCCATCTGCGCCGCACGCCGATCCTGGCGATAACCTCCGACGCCGAGGCCGGGGCCGCGGCGCTGGCCGCCGGCGCCGACCTCTACATGTACCGGCCGGTGACGGCGACGCGACTGCTGGCGGCGCTGGCCGGCGCGATCAGCCGCGAATCCGCGGACCTCAGCGCCGTCGCCTGACCCCAGGCGCGCCTGGACGCCGGCGGCGCGGGATGCGAATCCTCGCCGCATGGCCGATGCGATCTTCTCCAACCTGCCGACCACCATCTTCGAGGAGATGTCGGGCCTGGCGCGCGAACTGGGCGCGCTCAACCTCGGCCAGGGTTTTCCCGACGATCCCGGACCGGAGGCGATCCGCGCCAAGGCGGCCGACGCGGTCCTCAACGGCTACAACCAGTACCCGCCGATGGCCGGCCTGCCGGCGCTGCGCCAGGCGGTCGCCGCCCACTACGCCCAGGCCCAGGGCCTCGATCTCGACTGGGCGGGCGAGGTCACGATCACCTCCGGGGCGACCGAGGCGCTGGCCGCGAGCTTCCTCGGCCTGATCCAACCGGGCGACGAGGTGGTCGTCTTCCAGCCGGTCTATGACGCCTACCTGCCGCTGATCCGCCGGGCCGGCGGGACGCCCAGGCTGGTGCGGCTGGCGCCGCCCCACTGGCGTTTCGACCGCGCCATGCTGGAGGCGGCCTTCAATGAGCGCACCCGCTTGGTGGTGCTGAACAACCCGATCAATCCCGCCGGCGTCGTGCTGCCGCCGGAGGACCTGGCCCTGCTGGCGGAGTTCTGCGTCCGCTACGACGTCACCGCCATCTGCGACGAGGTCTGGGAACAGGTGGTGTTCGACGCCGCCGTCCACCGGCCGCTGATGGGCTTTCCCGGCATGCGCCAGCGCACGGTGAAGATCGGCTCGGCCGGCAAGATGTTCGGCCTGACCGGCTGGAAGGTCGGTTTCCTGTGCGCCGCGCCGCAGATCAGCCGGACGCTCGCGCGCGCCCACCAGTTCCTGACCTTCACCACCCCGCCGAACCTGCAGGCCGCCGTCGCCTTCGGGCTGGAGACCGGCGCCGACTGGTTCACCGCCATGCCGCGCGACCTGGCGCGCTCGCACGAGCGGCTGGCCGAGGGTCTGCGGCGCGAAGGCTTCGCCGTCCTGCCGAGCCAGGGCACCTATTTCCTCAACATCGACCTGCCCGCCTCTGGCGTCGACGAAGCCGACCGCCCCTTCGCCCTGCGCGGCGTGCGCGAGGCCGGAGTCGCCTCCATCCCGGTCTCGGCGCTCTACGAAGAGGAGCCGGTGACGACGATCCTCCGCCTATGCTTCGCCAAGCGCGACGAGGTGCTGGACGAGGCCGTGCTACGACTGGCGAAGGCCCGCGACCTCAGTCGTGCGAGATTTTAGGAACCACGGAAAACACGGAAGAGGGCTTCCGTGTCGTCCGCGTTTTCCGTGGTTCCAGCCCTTGGTCGCGTGGTTCGTGGACAATTAAATCATCCCACGGCCCGCGCTGACGGATATCGCTCCTGCCGGTTCTTGGCGGAATTGCGCCCCTCGCCGCTTGCCGGACGGCGCGGGGACCAATAACTCATAGGGCAGCATTTCGAGCTGCGGGGGCGGGCGCGAAGCGGCCGGCCCCTCAGCGGACGCCTTAGGAGATCCCATGACGAATTGGACGGCTTTGCTGGACGATGACGGCGACGAGGAAAAGGGCCGTCAGCCCGACATGCCGATGACGGCGGGCCCGGTCCAGAACGCGCTGTTCAAGTCGCGGACGGTCCTGGTGTTTGGCGAGATCGACATGCGGCTGGCCGAACGGGTCACCGCTCAGATGACCGCCCTGGCCGCCGAGAGCGACGCGCCGATCCGCATGCTCATCAATTCGCCCGGCGGCCACGTCGAGAGCGGCGACACCATCCACGACATGATCCGCTTCTGCGGCGCGCCGGTGACGGTGATCGGCACCGGCTGGGTGGCCAGCGCCGGGGCCCACATCTTCCTGGGCGCGGAGAAGGAACGCCGGCTCTGCCTGCCGAACACCCGCTTCCTGCTGCACCAGCCGGCCGGCGGGATGCGCGGTCAGGCCTCGGACATCCAGATCGAAGCCGAGCAGATCATCCGCATGCGTGACCGGGTGAACCGGATGATCGCCGAGGAGACCGGCCAGACCGTCGACAAGATCGTCAAGGACACCCAGCGGAACTTCTGGATGAACGCCGAGGAAGCCGTCGAGTACGGCATCGTCTCCCGGATCATCAAGAACACCTCCGAGGTCTGAGTCAGATGCGGCCGTGGTGGCGGGGGGCCGTCCTCTACCACGTCTACGTCCGCAGCTTTTTCGACAGCGACGGCGACGGCCAGGGCGACCTTCCGGGCGTCCTGGCCAAGCTGGACTATATCCAGGGCCTCGGAGTCGACGGGATCTGGCTGTCGCCGATCCACCCCTCGCCGAACCGCGACTGGGGCTATGACGTCGCCGACTTCCAGGGCGTCCAGGCCGACTACGGAGCCCTCGAGGACTTCGAAGACCTGTTGCAGGCGGCCCACGCGCGCGGCCTGAAGCTGGTGCTGGACGAGGTCCTGGCCCACACCTCCGACGAGCATCCCTGGTTCATCGAGAGCCTGACCGGCGGGGCCGACGGCCCCAAGCACGACTGGTACGTCTGGGCCGACCCGCAGGCCGACGGAACCGCGCCCAACAACTGGCTGTCGGTGTTCGGCGGTCCGGCCTGGGCCTACCAGCCCGGCCGCCGGCAGCACTACCACCACAAGTTCCTGCGCCAGCAGCCGAAGCTCAACTGGCGCACGCCGGCGGCCCGGGAGGCGGCGCTGTCGGTCCTCGACCACTGGCTGGCCAAGGGCGTCGACGGCTTCCGCCTCGACGTCGCCAACGCCTACCTGCACGACGAGGCCCTGACCGATAACCCGGCGGTCCCGTTGGAGGAGCGGACGCCGGCGGACTGGCGCCACGCCGGCGACCTGCAGCGCCACCTGCACGACGCCAACCTGGAGGAGAACCAGGCGCTGATGGACCTCGTCCGCCGCCGGGTGGAGGCGCATGGCGAGCGCTTCGTCTTCGGCGAGTTCTCCGAGGAGGAGGCGCGGTCAGGCGCCTATCTGTCGCCCGACGAGGGGCTGCACTCGGCCTACACCTTCGTGCTGTTGCGGCAGGATCAGCTGACGCCGGCCTTCGTGCGCGCCCACTACCAGACCCTGGCGGGCTTTCCGGCGCACTGGCCGACCATCTCCTTCTCCAACCACGACGTGCCGCGCACCGTCAGCCGCTTCGGCGGCTCCGCGGCTTCGTCCGACCTCGCCCGGCTGATGTTCGCCCTGCTGCTCAGCCTGCGGGGCACCACCCTGATCTATCAGGGCGAGGAGCTGGGGCTGCCGCAGGCCAGCCTCGCCCGCCACCAGCTGCGCGATCCGGTGGGCGACCTCTACTGGCCCTACGACCGCGGCCGCGACGGCGCCCGCACGCCGATGCCGTGGGATGGAGAAAGGCCGAACCTGGGATTCAGCGACGGCGAGCCCTGGCTGCCGGCGGCGGCCGAGCACCGCGGCCTGACGGTCGCCGACCAGGAGGCCGATCCGGACTCCAACCTCGCCTTCGCCCGGCAGATGATCGCCCTGCGCCAAGGCTCGCCGGCGCTGCGGCTGGGCGAGATCGAGTTCCTCGACACCCCCGATCCGGTGCTGGCCTTCGTCCGCCGCGAGGGGGAGGAGGCGGTGGCCTGCGTCTTCAACCTGAGCGACGCGCCGCGCTTCATCGAGCTGCCGGCGGTGGCCGGCGGCGCCCTGCACCCCTTGCGCGCCGCCGACGCCGACCTGCGCGGCGGCTCGCTCGGCCTGGCCCCGTGGGCGGCGGCGTTCGTCGCGGTGCGGCCGTAGGCCTTCCGGCGCAGGCCGCGGGCGGCTAGAACCCGCAGATGGCCGAAGGCGACGCCAAGACCAACCGCAACGACACCCGGTTCGGCCAGGGCTTCCTGACCGACATCTGGTATTTCGCCGCGCTGTCCAGCGAGCTGAGGCCGGGCAAGCTCGCCCGCTACGAGATCCTCGGCGAGCCGGTGCTGCTGGGCCGCGCGCCCTCCGGCCAGATCTTCGCGCTGAAGGACATCTGCCCCCACCGCGCCGCGCCGCTGTCGGCCGGCCGCTTCACCACCGAGGCCGGCGGCGCGCCGAGCGTCGAGTGCCCCTACCACGGCTGGCGCTTCGGCGCGGACGGCGGCTGCACCGCCATTCCCAGCCTGGTCGAGGCCCAGGCGATGGACGTCAGCCGGATCCGCGTGCGCCGCTATCCGGTCGCCGAGAGCCAGGGCCTGGTCTTCATCTGGATGGCCGGCGAGGCGCGCCGCGACGCCGAGCCGAGCGAGCCTGCGCCCACCTTCCCAGGCGTGGTCGGCGGCGCGCCCAAGCTGGTCGACCGGATGGCGTTCGACAGCCATATCGACCACGCCGTCGTCGGCCTGATGGACCCCGCCCACGGGCCCTACGTGCACCAGCAATGGTGGTGGCGCTCGGCCAGGAGCCAGCACGAGAAGGCCAAGCGGTTCGAACCGCGCGACGGCGGCTTCGCCATGGTGCGCCACGAGCCGTCGAAGAATTCCCGCGCCTATGCGCTGCTGGGCGGCGAGCCGCTGACCGAGATCAGCTTCCGCCTGCCGGGGCTGCGCTGGGAGCATGTGACGGTCGGCAAACGCCAGGTGCTGTCGCTGACCTGCCTGACCCCTGTCCACGCGACCAAGACCCGGATCACCCAGATCATCTGGTCCGACCACCCGGCCTTCGTGCTGCTGAAGCCGCTGATCGCCGCCGGCGCGCGCGCCTTCCTGCGGCAGGACGGGGAGATGGTGAACCTGCAGAACCAGGGGCTGAAATACGACCCCTCGCTGCTGTGGGTCGATGACGCCGACCGCCAGGCCAAGTGGTACCAGCAGCTGAAGCGCGAATGGACCGCCAGCCGCAACGAGGGCCGCGCCTTCGTCAATCCGGTGCAGCCAGTGACGCTGCGGTGGCGCAGCTGAGGGCCGGCCGGCACAAGGCGGGGCGATCAGAGATGCCGCAACGCCCCCTCAGTCGCTTCGCGACAGCTCCCCCGTGCAACGGGGGAGGTGGCTCGCGAAGCGAGACGGAGGGGGCGCACTCCCCACTGACGCTGGCGGCCTTGCTCGCCATCGCCCTCGCCAGCTGCGCCCCACCGCCAGCGCCAAGGCCCCCGCCCCGCCCGCCGCCCGCCGAGGCAGCCGTCGTTCCGCCGCCCAGGCCGCTTTCGCACGACTGCGACGCCCCGGGCTGGGACCAGGCGGCCCAGATCAACGCCAGCTCGCTGCCGGCGCTGCCCTGGACCCCGTTCGGGCGCGAGGAGATCGGCTGGCGGATCTACGCTCCGCAGATCGCCCGCGAGGTCGGCGTCGACTGCGCGCCAGGCTCCACGGGATTCGCCCGTGCGGTCGCCGCCTGGCAACAACGCCAGGGCCTGCCGGTCGACGGTCTGGTGAGCGCGCTCACCTTCGCTCAGATGAAGGGCGTGCTGCAGGGCCGCCGACCCTTCGTGCTGCTCTCCGCCCAAGGGATCTGCGCCGCCCCGGCCGACGAGGCCAGCCTTGCCGCCGCACGGCCGGACGAGGCCTTGGGCGACAAGCCGGTCCTGCTGCGCCCGACCGCCCTCGCCGCCTACCGCCGGATGGTGGCGACCGCCCGCGCCGAGGCGCCAGAGATCGCCGCCGACCCGGACCTGCTGAAGATCTTCTCCGGCTACCGCAGCCCGACCTACGACGCCGCCCGCTGCGCGGCGCAGAACAACTGCAACGGCCGGGAGCGGGCGACCTGCTCGCCGCACCGCACCGGCCTGGCGATGGATCTCTATCTTGGCCACGCGCCGGGCTTCTCGGCCGACGCCAGCGCCGACGCCAATCGGCTCTACCTGACCCAGGCGCCGGCCTACCGCTGGCTGCTGGCCAACGCCGACCGCTTCGGCTTTGTGAACTATCCGTTCGAGCCCTGGCACTGGGAATGGACCGGCGAAGCCCCAGGGGCGCCGTAGCCAGGACGCGTGAGATCAGCGCGGCCGCAGGCCGGCGAAGATCAGGCCGATCTGCTGGTCCATCACCGCGGTCATCGCTTCGGCGCTGGCCTGCTCCCAGGCGGCGAGGCGATAGGTCCAGGCGTAGGCGGCCATCAGCAGGTCCACCACGCCCTGAAGATCGGTCGCTGGATCGACGTCGCCCGTCGAGACGCCCGTGGACAGACAGTCGGTCAGCAGGCCCTGCAGTCGCAGGTTCCGGCCGAACGGCAGGGCGCCCGAGGCCAGGGTCCAGTCGTAGGCCGAGGCGATGTGCGCCAGGAACAGCTGGACGTGGCGGATCTCGAAGGCGAAGTGGATGGCGAACATCGACCGCACCCGATCGGCGGTCGAGCCGCGCAGGTGCGGGATCACCCCGTCGAGCTCGGCGTAGAGGCCGTCGAGCCGCTGCTGCATCACCTCGCTGAGGATCTGGCCCTTCGAGGCGAAGCTGGTGAAGACGCTGCCGACCGAGACCCCGGCGCGCTGGGCGATCTGGCGGATGGTGGCGGCGTCGTAGCCCTGGTCGGCGAACAGGTCCCTGGCGGCGGCGAGCACGCGCTGGCGCGTCGCCGCCTTTTGAGACTGGCGAAGGCCCGCCCCGGCCAAGACTAGCCCCGGCGCGCGCCGGCGAGCAGGATGCGGATCTGGTCGCGCGAGCGCGCCTGCAGCGCCTCCAGGCTCCAGCCCTCGAAGATCGCCTGCGGATAGTTCGCCAGATAGGCCTCGTAGAGCATCTGCGCCCGCAGCTTGACCTCGGCCTCCTGGCCGAGCTCGCCGCGCTCCACCGCCAGGTTCAGCTGTTCGAAGATCAGCTGCTGGGTTTCGGCAAGCGGCGCGATCTTGCGGAACAGCTCGCCCTCCTGCGGCGCCCAGGAGACGCTGAAGGCGGCGCGCGCCAGCGGCATCTCGGTGCGGTAGAAGGCGTAGCCCGTCGAGAAGATCTTCAGGAGCGCGTCTTCGATCCCCCGGGCGCGGCCGGCGGCCTCGCGCATCTCGGCGACCAGCTTGGAGAAGTCCGAGAACATGATCTCGCGGAACAGGTCGGACTTGTCGCTGAAGTTGGCGAACACCGCGCCCGTCGACATGCCGGCGGCCGCGGCGATGTCGCGGATGGTGGCTCCTTCGTAGCCGTTCTCGCTGAACAGCTGGCGGGCGGCGGCGATCACCTTGTTGCGGGTCTGCTGCTTGGCGAGCGCGCGGCGGGTGGGGCCCTTGACGCGGGCTTCGCCGGTCACCTCGGTGGGGGAAACGTGTTTCATAAGTTCTGAACCTTCATGAGCACGGGATCCGCGCTCGTCTTGATCGTTACGCACAACACTCACTCCAACCCCCACACACACGGGCGTCGGCTTGGCCGATTCGCGCCCCCGCGTCAGCCGGAGAGCGCATAACGGCGCGCCGCACGGAAGCAGAAGCAGCTCGTCGAGCATGTTCACGCAGCGCCGATCGCATTCCGTCGCTCAGCAAATCGGCGGTACGAAGGCGCCGGCCAGGCGCCCAGGTTGGCCAAACAGAGTCGATGAACACGATCAACGAGCGTCGAGCTGTCGGCCGAATACCGTCGATCCATGGTGGCCCGCAACCGCACGAAGCCCTAAATTGGGTTCCATGGATATTTTCAGCTTCCTGGTGCCGGCCGCGCTCGCCGCTGTGACCATAGTTCTGGCATTCGGGATTTATGCCCTCTATCGGGGCGGGGATTTCGGCCGCTCCTATTCGAACAAGCTCATGCGGCTGCGGATCGTGACCCAGGCGATCGCCGTCGCGATCCTGGTGGCCGCGCTCTGGTGGCGGTCGAGACACTAGCGTCGCCGCCCTGTCCGCCCAGCCGGCTCAAGGGCGAACAGCGCTTTAAGAATCAAGGTTTTGCCAGGAGCCTTGGGGATTGTGGCCTTCGCCGGGAATCCCTGCATTGGCTGGCGCGCACTACAGCCGGGACGCTAGACCGATGGTCACCCTCAACCGCATCTACACCCGCACCGGCGACGCCGGCCGCACCCGCCTGGCGACCGGGGAAAGCGTCAGCAAGTCGGACATCCGGGTCGAGGCCTATGGCGCGGTCGACGAGACCAACGCCTGCGTCGGAATGGCGCGGCTGCACACGGCCGGCGACGCCGCGTTCGACGCTCTTTTAGGCAGACTCCAGAACGAGCTGTTCGACCTGGGCGCGGACCTCGCCGCCCCGCCCAGGCCGGACGAGGCCGAGGGCCAGGCCCTGCGCATCCTGGAAAGCCAGGTGACCCGGCTGGAAGCCGAGATCGACGCCATGAACGCCGAGCTGCCGGAGCTGCGCAGCTTCATCCTGCCCGGCGGGACCGCCGCCGCCGCCGCCCTGCACCTGGCCCGCACGATCTGCCGCCGGGCGGAACGCGAGGCGGTGCGGTTGGTCGAAGCCGGCGCGCCGGTCAGCCCGCCCGCCCTGCGCTATCTCAATCGCCTCTCGGACCTGCTGTTCGTCGCCGCCCGCTACGCCAACGACCGCGGCGCGGCGGAGGTGTTCTGGCAGGCCGGCGCAACGCGTTAGGGCCGTGCGGAGGCTCGATCGTCCCCTCGCTTGGACGAAGATCACTTCGCCGGGCGCCCCAGCGCCTTCAGCGCCTCGGCGCGCGCCTGCGGGTCGGCGATCACCCGGCCGGTGATGTCGGAGATCAGCACCGGCTGGGCGCAGGCCCGCTGGGAGTCGTCCCACCACTTGTGCGCCTTTTCGCAGCTCTGCCGCGGCCAGATCCAGCCGACCTGCCAGATCATCATGATTACGGTGAGCACCGCGAAGATGGCGAGAAAGATGAGCTTGAGCCGCTCGAGCGTCGGGTTCATGGAGGGCTACTTAGTATCGTGTTCAAGTGGGAGCCAGCCTTGCCGCCCCAGCGGAAATGCGGCGCCCGTCGCGCCGCACGGCTTGCAAAGCGCGCCGGAACCGTTATTGCCCCTGCGACCGAATTTCCGCCATGCAAAAAATTGAGGCCTAGTCGACCATGAAGGTATTGGTCCCGGTCAAGCGGGTGATTGACTACAACGTGAAGGCGCGGGTGAAGCCCGATCAATCGGGCGTCGACCTCGCCAACGTGAAGATGTCGATGAACCCCTTTGACGAAATCTCCGTCGAAGAAGCGGTTCGCCTGAAGGAAAAAGGCGTCGTCAGCGAGATCGTCGCGATCTCCGTCGGCCCGAGCCAGGCGCAGGAGACGCTGCGGACCGCGCTGGCCATGGGCGCCGACCGCGCGATCCTGGTGAACGCCGAGGCGCAGGACCTGGAGCCGCTGGCTGTGGCCAAGGTGCTCAAGGCCATCGTCGCCGAGGAGAACCCGGAAGTGGTGATCGTCGGCAAGCAGGCGATCGACGGCGACAACAATGCGGTCGGCCAGATGCTGGCGGCCCTGCTCGACTGGCCGCAGGCGACCTTCGCCTCGGCGGTGGAGATCGCCGGCGGCAAGGCCAAGGTGACGCGTGAAGTCGACGGCGGCCTGCAGACGCTGGAAGTCGACCTGCCGGCGGTGATCACCGTCGACCTGCGCCTCAACGAGCCGCGCTACGCGAGCCTGCCCAACATCATGAAGGCCAAGAAGAAGCCGCTCGACGTGAAAGAGCTGGCCTCGCTCGGGGCCGATACGGCCCCGCGGCTGAAGGTGCTGAAGGTCACCGAGCCGCCGAAGCGCGCCGGCGGCGTCAAGGTCGAGACCGCCGCCGACCTGGTCATGAAGCTGAAGAACGAAGCGGGGGTGCTCTAATGGCCGTTCTCGTCATCGCCGATCACGACAATGCGTCGCTGAAGGACTCGACGCACAAGACCGTGACCGCCGCGCAAGGCCTTTCGGGCGACATCGACCTGCTGGTCGCCGGCCAGAACGCCAAGGCCGCCGCCGAGGCCGCCGCCAAGATCGCCGGCGTCCGCAAGGTGCTGCTGGCCGAGAGCGCCGAGCTGGGCCAGGGCTTGGCCGAGGCCTTCCAGGACCTCGTCGTGCCGCTGATGGGGGGCTACGACGCGGTGCTGACCCCGGCGACCTCGCAGGGCAAGAACCTGTCGCCGCGGATCGCCGCCAAGCTCGACGTGGCGCAGATCTCCGACGTCATCGAGGTGATCGACGCCTCGACCTTCGTGCACCCGATCTACGCCGGCAATGCGCTGGAGACCGTGCAGTCCTCGGACGGCAAGAAGGTCATCACCGTCCGCCCGACCGCCTTCAAGGCGGCGGCGGAAGGCGGCTCGGCGGCGGTTGAAACCCTGGCCGCCCCGGCGGCCCCGGCCAAGACCCGCTTCGTCGACCAGCAGCTGGTGAAGTCGGCCCGTCCCGAACTCGCCGGCGCCAAGATCGTCGTCTCCGGCGGCCGCGCCCTGGGCTCGGCGGAAGAGTTCCAGAAGGTCATCGAGCCGCTCGCCGACAAGCTCGGCGCGGCGGTCGGCGCCAGCCGCGCGGCGGTCGACGCCGGCTATGCGCCGAACGATTACCAGGTCGGCCAGACCGGCAAGGTCGTCGCCCCTGAGCTCTATGTCGCGGTCGGCATCTCCGGCGCCATCCAGCATCTGGCCGGCATGAAGGACTCCAAGGTGATCGTCGCGATCAACAAGGACCCCGACGCGCCGATCTTCCAGGTCGCCGACTATGGCCTCGTCGCCGACTACAAGACCGCCGTGCCCGAACTTATGGCGGCTCTGGGTTGATGACCGCGCTCGGCTGATCCGGCCAAAAACGCCAAGCTTGGCCAAAACGCCTGCGCGACCCCCTCGCGCAGGCGTTTTTCATTTTGCCTGCCCGCAAGGATACGGTTCGATAGCGCCAACAAGGCGGGGGAAAGCTCGTGAGCACGCCGGTCGGCTACGCCTTCCTGAGCCGGCTCGGGCAGGATTCCTGGCCGGCCCTGACCTACACCACCAGAACTGGCGCTACGACCACCTGGACGCCGTGGCGGCGAGCTACGTCGTCTGCCTGCGCGACGGCAGCCTGCCCGTGGCCTGGCAGGAGACCTTCGCCACCCGTCTGAAGGCCCATCGGCGGGCGCGTATCGACGCCGGACACCAGGTGATGAACACCCGACCGCACGCGCTGGCGGAGATTCTGCGCCTCGAGGCCGCCACCGGCTGAACCCCGCGCGGTAGGGTGCGCCGCAACATACAGCTCCAAATTGTCACCCCTGCCTGGACGCAAGCAGAGCGCGAATCCGCCCCGCCGCTCTACGCTGCGGCGCAGCAAAAGACTTTTCCACCAATGTGAAACGGGTGTTAGAAAGCTGCTGCGAGGTAAGCGGCGGACGTCCGCTTCGATGATCAGGGCCAGGGCATGGTTGGCATCAAGACGGTCGGCATCATCGGGGCCGGCCAAATGGGGGCGGGCATCGCCCACGTCTGTGCTCTGGCCGGCTATGACGTGCTGTTGCACGACGTCAGCCCCGACCGCATCGACGCCGGCCTGCAGAACATCGAACACAACATGACCCGCCAGGTCGCCCGCGGCATCATTCGCCAGGAGGAGATGGACGCCGGCCTGACGCGCGTGAAGGCCGCCCAGGAGCTGCAGACCATCGGCAAGTCCGACCTCGCCATCGAGGCCGCGACCGAGGACGAGAGCGTCAAGAAGACCATCTTCAAGGCCCTGACCCCGCACCTCGGCCCCAAGACGCTGCTGGCCTCCAACACCTCGTCGATCTCGATCACCCGGCTGGCCTCGACCACCGACCGGCCGGAGAAATTCATCGGCCTGCATTTCATGAACCCGGTGCCTGTCATGAAACTCGTGGAGATCATCCGGGGCATCGCCACGGACGCGGCGACCTATGAGATCGCCGTCAACTTCGCCAAGTCGCTGGGCAAGACGACGGCCAACGCCGAGGACTTCCCCGCCTTCATCGTCAACCGCATCCTGGTGCCGATGATCAACGAGGCGATCTATACCCTCTACGAGGGGGTCGGCACGGTCGAGGCGATCGACAACGCCATGCGGCTGGGCGCCAACCATCCGATGGGTCCCCTCGAGCTGGGAGACTTCATCGGGCTGGATACCGTGCTGGCGATCATGAACGTGCTGTACGAGGGCCTGGCGGATTCCAAGTACCGCCCCTGCCCGCTGCTCGTGAAATATGTCGAGGCCGGCTGGCTCGGCCGCAAGGCCGGCCGCGGCTTCTACGACTACCGTGGCGAGACGCCGATCCCGACGCGGTAGCTGTTAGCCCTTACCTCTCCCTCCCCCGCTGCGCGAGGGAGGTAACTTTTTCCGCACCGCCCTGTCGGGCCATTGCATACTCGTGCGTCCTTCGAAGGCACACGAGGAAAGCGCATGCTCTACGCCCTGCTCTGCTACAACGACGAAGACATGGTCTATTCCTGGACCCCGGAAGAAGACGCCGCCGTCATGGCGAAGATCCGCGTCGTCCAGGAACGGCTGATCAGCGAAGGCAAGCTTGGGCCCTCGCTGCGGCTGCTGCCGACCACCTCGGCCACCTCGGTCCGCAAGACCGGCGGCGAGCCGCTGGTGATCGACGGCCCCTACGCCGAGACCAAGGAGCAGCTGCTCGGCTTCTACATTCTCGACGTCGCCAACCTCGAGGAAGCGCTCGCCGTCACCCGCGAGCTCGGCGAGGCCAATCCGACCAGCAACTATGAGATCCGCCCGGTCGGCCTGTATTTCGGCGACGAGCGCCAGGGCGCCAGCAAGGCGGCGTCGGCATGAACGACCTGGCCTGGATCAACGCCGCGCTGATCGGCGCGCGGCCCCAGGCCGTCGGCGCCTTGCTGCGCTATTTTCGCGACCTGGACACCGCCGAGGAGGCCTTCCAGGAGGCCTCGCTTCGCGCGCTGAAGAGCTGGCCGCGCAACGGCCCGCCGCGCGATCCGGCCGCCTGGCTGATCCTGGTCGGCCGCAACGCCGCCCTCGACGGCGTGCGCAAGCGCTCCCGCGACGCCGTCCTGCCGGACGAGGCGGCGCTGTCGGATCTGGAGGACGTCGAGGCGCCTCTGGCCGAGCGGCTCGACGGCTCGCACTATCGCGACGACGTGCTGCGCCTGCTGTTCGTCTGCGGCCATCCCGACCTGCCGGCGACCCAGCAGATCGCGCTGGCCCTGCGCATCGTCTCCGGCCTGTCGGTGAAGCAGATCGCCCGCGCCTTCCTGGTGAGCGAGGCGGCGATGGAGCAGCGGATCACCCGCGCCAAGGCGCGGATCGCCAAGGCCGAGACGCCGTTCGAGACGCCGGGCGCCGTCGAGCGCTCCGAGCGGCTCGGCGTCGTGGCGGCCATGCTCTACCTGGTGTTCAACGAGGGCTATTCCGCCGGCGACGGCGAAGCCCGCGCCCAGCTCTGCAACGAGGCCATCCGGCTGGCCCGCCTGCTGCTGCGCCTGTTCCCCACCGAACCGGAGATCATGGGGCTGACGGCGCTGATGCTGCTGCAACATGCCCGCGGCCCCGCCCGCTTCGACGCCGACCGCGAGATCGTCCTGCTGGAGGACCAGGATCGCCGCCGCTGGGACGGCAAGCTGATCGCCGAGGGCCTGGCCCTGATCGACAAGGCCATCCGCCACCGCGCGCCCGGCGCCTACCAGGTCCAGGCCGCCATCGCCGCCCTGCACGCCCGGGCAGAGCGTTTCGAGGACACCGACTGGCGCGGGATCGAGCGGCTCTACGCCACCTTGGAGATCCTGCAGCCCTCGCCGGTGGTCACCCTCAACCGCGCCGCCGCCCTCTCCAAGGTCGAGGGGCCGGCGGCGGCCCTGAAGCTGATCGAACCGTTGGCCGAGCGGCTGGACGGCTATTTCCACTTCCACGGCGCGCGCGGCGCGCTGCTGCTGCAGCTCGGCCGCGACCGCGAGGCCAGGACCTGCTTCGACCAGGCGATCGCGCTCGCCAACACCGCCGCCGAGGCCAACCACATCCGCCAGCACCTCGACCGGCTGGCGCGGGAATCGTCGCACGCCGTGTCGGATGCGTCGCCGGCCGCGCGTCCTTGAAAGGTCAACCGCCCAGGAGGCCCTAAAAATGTCAGCTGAAGTCCCCGCTACCGCCGAGACCAAGGGCGGCCTGATCGCCTATCTGAACGTCGATGGCGCGCTCGCCGCCGCCGACTTCTACACCAAGGCCTTCGGGGCCGAGATCGTCGCCCAGCAGCCGGCGGACGACCAGGGGCGGACCATGCACGTCCACCTGCATGTGAAGGGCTCGTCGCTGATGCTGGCCGACTTCTTCCCCGAGCACGGCCAGCCCAAGGTCGCGCCCCAGGGCTTCAGTCTGGTGCTGATCCCCCGCGACATCCACGCCGAATTCCAGCGGGCCGTCGACGCCGGCTGCGAGGTGGTCATGCCGGTGCAGCAGATGTTCTGGGGCGACCTCTACGGCGGCCTGCGCGACCCCTATGGGATCAATTGGGGCATGAATCAGGCGGCGAAGTAGCATCCGATGCCCCCCTCCGCGGGAGCTCCCGCGAAGCGGGTGAGGGGACCTTCCGCTCAGAAGGTCGAATCAAGGGCAGACTTCATCCACATCTGAGTGGAAGCCCCCTCCGTCGGCGTCGCCGACACCTCCCCCTGTGGGGGAGGATCTTGCAGGGTGCGGCCGTTAATCATTCGACACTGCCCGAGTCGTCGGCCGATACTTCGTCTCGATTCGGATGGCGGGATGATGCGACGGCTCACCCTCGCGCTGCTCTGCGGCGCCTATCTTTGCCTCTCGCTGATCGTCGCGCTCACCCTGTGGCGCAACGGCGGCGGCTGGGGGGCGGGCGTTGCGGCCCTGGTCGGAGGCCTGGGCCTCTGCTTCGCCTTTCACGGGCTGATCGAACGCGCGCTCGAACATGGCGCCATCCGCGCCGACCTCGACTCGCTGCGGGAAGCCCACGGCCTGCTGCTGGACCAGGTCGAACGGCTCGACAGCCGCGTCACCGACATGGCCGGCGCGGTGGCCGACGACGTGAGCCGCGGCGAGGCGCTCACCGACGAGGTCGAGATGCTCGAGCAGCTGGTGCAGCGGCTGCAGACCCGCGCGCCCGCGCCGGCCGAGGTCTCCGCCTACGCCGGGCGGATGGGCCACAACTCCGCCCATCGCCATTCCGGCAGGGACGGCCCGCAGCTGGCCGCCACCCTGCTGGACACGGTGCGCGAGGCGCTGGCGGAGAACCGCGTCGACCTCTACCTGCAGCCGGTGGTCGCCCTGCCGCAGCGCAAGACCGTCTTCTACGAAAGCTTCACCCGCCTGCGCGACGAGAGCGGCCGGGTGCTGATGCCGACGGAGTATCTCAGCGTCGCCGAGCCCGGCGGCCTGGTCACCGCCATCGACAACCTGCTGCTGTTCCGCTGCGTGCAGATCGTGCGCCGGCTGGCCAAGCAGGACCGGCGGATCGGCATCTTCTGCAACATCTCGATGTCCAGCCTGGGCGACGACGAGTTCTTTCCGCAGTTCCGCGAGCTACTCGCCGCCAACCGCGACCTTTCCAACGCCCTGATCTTCGAGATCGGCCAGGCCGCCTTCGACACCCGCGGGCCGGTGGAGAACCGCAACATGGGCCGGCTGGCGGACCTCGGCTTCCGCTTCTCGATCGACAAGGTGACCGACCTCGACTTCGACCTGCAGGACTTCGCCCGCGCCGACGTCAGCTTCGTCAAGGTCGGCGCCCAGATGCTGCTGGACGAGCTGGTCGAGCTCGAGGGCCGGCTGGTGCTGCGCGCCATGCCCGATCTGGCGGCCGAGGATTTCGCCTCGCTGACGCGGCGCTACGGCATGCAGCTGGTCGCCGAGAAGGTCGAGAACGAGCGGCAGGTGGTCGACATCCTCGAACTCAATATCCCGCTCGGCCAGGGCAACCTGTTCGGCGAGCCCCGCGCCATCCGCGACTCCGTCCTCGCCGAGACCGGCTCCCCGTCCGGCCCCACCCTGGGCCGCGCCGCGCCGCTGCGACGGGTGGGCGAGCGCTACTAGGGCGGGCTAGGGCGAGGTGGAATCGACACCGCTCTCCCAGCAAAAGCCCAGGTTCCAAGCTGGACAGTCGTCGTAGCTCGCCAGTTTAGAACCACGAAATACACGAAATGCACGAAAGCGTCGGCGCCCGGAGCGGGCGCTGCAAGCTTGAAGGACCGGCCGACGGCCGGTCTGATTGCATGTCGCACCGAGGTCGAGCCCAGAACGCTTTCGTGTATTTCGTGGTCCGCGAAGCGACCCCAAGCCACGGGGCCACATAGACCGCGCCTTATCGGAAGCTCGGCTTGGATCCCGAGTTTCGTCGGGAGGAGCGGGTGTGGTTGAAACCGGCTTCGACGCACGCGCTCAGCGCCGCCAGGACACCTTGACCCCCCACCGGCCGAGCGTCGGCCGCACCTGGACGGCGGGCGGCGGCGGTGCATGGTCGGTCGGCGACCAGTTCAGCTGGTAGCGCACGAGGTAGCCGACGTGGTCCGACAGCGCCGGCTCGCCGTGCGCCGCGTCGAAGACCGTCGCGACCCTGACCGGCCGGACGCCCACCGGATGGCCGGGCTGGAAGGCCTGCAGGTCCTGCGAGCGCAGCCAGGGCTTCTGCGCCGCGTCCGGCGCCTGGCCCTCGCAGCGCGCGTCCAGCGCGTCGCAGAATTCGCTGACCACCGTATAGGGACGGGTCTGCGCCTCGTAGTCGTAGCGGGCCGGCGCCCCCTTTACGTTGAAGTCGCCGCCGACCAGCAGCGGAATGTCCGCCGCGTGCTCGCGGCGGACGAAGTCGACGAGCTGCTCGGTCTGGCGATTGTGCGCGCGCAGAAACCGCGCCGGCGGCGTTCGCGACGCCTTCTTGGCGTTCATGTGGGTGTTGACGATGTCGACCTCACCGGCCCCGCCGGGCAGCGCCACCCGCGCCAGCATCACGCCCTTGTTGGCCAGGCAGTCGATGCCGGCGCAGGCCCGGTAGGCTTCGCTCTGCACCGCGACGATCGGCAGATCGCTCAGCACGTGCAATCCGCTGCCGGTGAACTTGCCCCAGCCCTCGCCGGCCAGCCGGTAGCGGCCCGACGGGTAGGACCGTCCGCCCGGCGGCAGCGCAGGGGGGCGGTCGTAACGGGTCGGCCCCTGGGCCCAGTACCGGTAGCCGCTGAGCTTGACCAGATCGGCGATCTCGCCGCGGAAGCCCTCCTGGATCAGCACCACGTCGGGTTGCCGGCCAGCCTGCCGCTGCGCGGCGAGATCGCGGCCGATCTCCCTAAGCGCCGCGCCCCGCCCCTCGGTGAGCGGCCAGGGCAGTCCATGGACGTTGTAGGTGAGGACGCTGATCTGGGTCGTGCGCTCGGCCGGCGGCGCATAGGGGGCCTCGGGGCTCGCCTCCGGCGCAGCGGGACCGAGACTGGCGTCGGGAAGCGTCGCCGTACCGAAGGCGGCCGCCATTACAAAACCAGCTAAGTATATCATTCGCCGCTCCAAGACATAGGAGCCAGCTCACCCGGCGACCTTCTCGTACCCCGTCCGGGAGACGGCCAGCAGTGTTTCAATGAAGCCGGATGCTCTTACTCTGTTCGCCGGCGAGGCCCGGTTATAGAGATTCGATGACTGTCCGATGAAGTCACAAAAGCTTCTTCAACGGGACGCGGCCCAACATACCGCGACAATTCTGCTTACGGGAGAAATTCTACAGGTCCGAAGCAGTAAGCGACACAACTTAAACTGCAGAGTTTGCGGGCAAGCTCAGCCTTCGATGGAGGCGCCGGCGACCGTCCCGCCCGCGAACGATTGACCAGCCGCCCCGCGGGAGCTACCGCCCGCGGATGACCCTCCCCGCCCTGCCTTCGGGCCTGTCCGAGATCGCCGACCGCTACGACGTCCTGCTCTGCGACGTCTGGGGCGTGATCCACAATGGCCGCGAAAGCTTCCGCGAAGCCTGCGAGGCGCTGGTGCGCTTCAAGGCCGAGCGCGGGCCGGTCATCCTGATCACCAACGCGCCGCGGCCCTACGATCCGATCGTCGAGCAGCTGGACGACCTGGGCGTGCCGCGCGAGGCCTGGTCGCGGGTGGTGACCTCCGGCGACGCGACCCGCGAGCTTTTGACGCAACGCGCCCCCGGTCCGGTCCACAAGATCGGCCCCGCTCGCGATTGGCCGCTCTATCGCGGCCTGGCGCTCGAGGAGGCCGAGCTGGCCGACGCCGCCTTCATCGCCTGCACCGGCCCGTTCGACGACGAGAACGACCAGCCGGAGGACTATCGCGAGGGCTTCCTCGGCGCGGTCGCCCGTGGCCTGGAGTTCATCTGCGCCAATCCCGACATCGTCGTGCAGCGGGGCGACACCCTGATCTATTGCGCCGGGGCGCTGGCCCAGCTGTACGCCAGCCTCGGCGGCAAGGTGCTGATGGCCGGCAAGCCCTATCCGGCGATCTACGAGCTGGCGCTGGCCGAGGCCGCCCGCCGGCACGCCCCTGCGCTCGAGGGACGGCCGCTCGACAGGTCGCGCGTGCTCTGCGTCGGCGACGGCCTGCCGACCGACATCCGCGGGGCCAACGCCCAGGACCTCGACGTACTGTTCATCGCTCGCGGCATCCACGCCGCCGAGGCGGTCGGCGCTGATGGCCTGAAGCCCGAGGTCGCCGCCGACCTGCTGCGCCAGGAGGGGCTGCACGCCCGCTTCGCGCTGACCGATCTCGTCTGGTAGCGCCCTCGTCTGGTAAGCGGCGTCGCCGTCCCGTAAGGGAGACGGAACGCAGCGAGGAGCGGTTTAAGGTGCAGAGCCTTTATTTCGAGGATCTGAGCGAGGGCCAGAGCGCGGAGATGACCCGCGTGGCCAGCGCCGCCGTGATCGAGGCCTTCGCCGAGCTCTCCGGCGACGTCAATCCGTTGCACCTGGACGAGACCTACGCCAAGACCACCCCGTTCGGCGGGCGGATCGCCCACGGCATGCTGGCGGCGGGCTATATTTCGGCGGTGATGGGGACCAGGCTGCCGGGGCCCGGCGTCGTCTACCTGAAGCAGAGCCTGAACTTCCGCCGTCCGGTGCGGCTGGGCGATTCGGTGACCACGCGCGTCACGGTCAAGACGCTGCACCCCGGACGCGCCCACGTCACCCTGGCCACGGTCTGCGAGGTGGGCGGCAAGGTGGCGGTCGACGGCGAGGCGCTGATCATGGTCCCGAGGCGGCCCACGTGAAACGGCTGCGCGTCGTCCGCGGCTGGAAGGATCTGCCGGCGTCCGACCGCGGCGCGGCGATCGCGGTCGGCAGCTTCGACGGCGTCCACCGCGGCCACCAGCGGGTGATCGCGCTGGCCGCCGAGGCGGCGCAAGCGCTCGGCGCGCCGCTCGCGGTGATCACCTTCGACCCGCACCCGCGGGCCTATTTTCACCCCGACCAGCCGGCCTTCGCGCTGCAGAAGCGCGACCAGCAGGCGCGCGCGCTCGAGGCCCTGGGCGTGGAGGTGCTCTACGTCCTGCCGCTCGAGCCCGAGCTCGCCAATATGACCGACCGCGATTTCGCCGCGCGGGTGCTGGCCCAGGGCCTCGGCGCACGCCACATCGCCGTCGGGTTCGACAACACCTTCGGCAAGGACCGTAGCGGTTCGCCCGAGACCATGCGGGCCTATGGCCTGGAGCTGGGCTTCGGCGTCTCGGTCGCCCCGGCGGTGACCGGCGAGGAGGGCGACAAGTTCTCCTCGACCCGCATCCGCGAGGCGCTGCGCGAGGGCCGGCCGCAGGAGGCCGCCGAGATCCTCGGCCGCGCCTTCGCCATCGAGGGTGAGGTCCAGCGCGGCCGCCAGCTCGGCCGCAAGCTCGGCTTCCCCACCGCCAACGTCTCGATCGCCGGCTATGTCGTGCCCCGCTTCGGGGTCTATGCGACGCGCACCCGCCTGCCGGACGGCCGCCGGCTCCCCGGAGTCGCCAACATCGGCGTCAACCCGACCATCGATGGCCATACCGCGCCGGTGCTGGAGGTCTGGCTGTTCGACTTCGACGAGGACCTCTACGACCAGGTGATCGAGATCGAACTGGTCAGCTTCCTGCGCCCGGAAGAGAAGTTCCCCGACCTGGACACCATGGTCGCCCAGGTGATGGCCGACGCCCAGGCGGCGCGGAAGCTGCTGGGGGTGTGAACGCCCCCTCCGTCTCGCTGCGGGAGCCACCTCCCCCGCACGCGGTCCGCACGCGGGGGAGGAGCGGACGCTGCTCCACCGCTTGCGGGGGAGCTGTCAGCGAAGCCGACTGAGGGGGCGTCGCGGCGTCTCCGCAAAAACGTGATGCGGCCACGCTTGTCAGCTCGTCGAGCCGCGCGCTTGCTCCACCCCAGGAGGATCAGGCGATGCAGACGCAGATCAGCGAGATCGCCGCGGGCGTCTATCGGTTGTCGACCTGGGTCGCCCAGGTGGCCCCGCCCGCCGGCTTCACCTTCAACCAGTTCCTCATCGCCGGCGACGAGCCGATGCTCTTCCACTGCGGGCAGCGCCAGCTGTTCCCGCTGCTGAGCGAGGCGGTGAAGCGGATCATGCCGCCCGAGCGGCTGCGCTGGATCGGCTTTGGCCACGTCGAGGCCGACGAGTGCGGCGCGATGAACCAATGGCTGGCGCTCGCCCCGCAGGCGCAGGTGGTGCACGGCGGGCTGGGTTGCGAAGTCTCGATCAACGACCTCGCCGACCGGCCGCCGCGGCCGCTCGCCGAGGGCGAGGTCCTCGACCTCGGCGGCCACCGGATGCGCTGGATCTCCACGCCGCACGTGCCGCACGGCTGGGAGGCCGGGGTCTTCTTCGACGAGGCCAGCGGGACCCTGTTCTCCGGCGACCTCATGACCCATGTCGGCGACGGCCCGCCGCTGACCGACGACGATATCCTGGGCCCGGCGCTGGAGGCCGAGCGGATGTTCCGGGCGATGACGCTGGCCCCGGCGACCGCCGCCATCCTGCGCGGCCTGGCCGCGCTCGAGCCGACCACGCTGGCGGTGATGCACGGCTCCTCGCTGCGCGGCGACTGCGTGGCCGCCCTGGAGGGGCTGGCGTCGTTCTGCGAGCGGGAGGCGCTGGCCAAGTGATTTGAACCGGCGGCGGCCTCGCCACCTCGAAACACGCCCGCACTTGGGTTCGCGGTCCACCTCTGTTAGAGCCTGCCCATGAATTCGGGTCGGAAAGCGCAGCGAATTACCCGCCCGGCGTGACGCCGTCGGACGAGATCGTCCCAGCGCGCGCCGGGTTTAGCCCCGCACCCCGCCTTCCGAGCCAAGCTGGAAAATCTCATGGCCGACGACGCCGACACGCCCCTTTCCGAAACCCGCGACTATCGTGAGACCGTCTTCCTGCCGGACACGCCGTTCCCGATGCGCGCCGGCCTGCCCAAGCTCGAGCCGCAGATCCTCGACCGTTGGCGGGAGCTTGATCTCTACAACGCGATGCGAAGCGCCCGGCAGGCCGCCGGCGCGCCGCTGTTCGTGCTGCACGACGGTCCGCCCTACGCCAACGGCGCGATCCACATCGGTCATGCCCTGAACAAGATCCTCAAGGACTTCGTCGTTCGCTCGCGCTTCGCGCTCGGCTTCGACGTCGACTATGTGCCCGGCTGGGACTGCCACGGCCTGCCGATCGAATGGAAGATCGAGGAGCAGTACCGCGCCAAGGGCCGGCGCAAGGACGACGTGCCGGTCGCCGAGTTCCGCCAGCAATGCCGCGACTACGCCGGCCACTGGATCGGCGAGCAGATGCGTGAATTCCAGCGCCTGGGCGTCACCGGCGACTGGGCCAACCGCTACGCCACCATGGACTTCGCCAGCGAAGCCGCCATCGTCGCCGAGTTCCATAAGTTCCTCACCTCGAACCAGCTCTACCGCGGCTCCAAGCCGGTGATGTGGAGCCCGGTCGAGCGTACGGCCCTGGCCGACGCCGAGGTCGAGTACCACGACCACGTCAGCCCCACGGTCTGGGTGAAGTTCCCGGTGGTCGAGGGCTCCGACGCCGCGCAGGACGCCGCGGTGGTGATCTGGACCACCACGCCCTGGACCCTGCCCGCCAACCGCGCGGTCAGCTACAACCCCGACATCGCCTATGCGGTCTTCGAGGTCGAGGCGATGGAGACCGACCTGGCCTTCGAGCCCTGGGCCAAGCCGGGCGACAAGCTGATCGTCGCCGAGAAGCTGGCCGACGAGGTGATGAAGGCGGCCAAGGTCGCCGACTTCCGCAAGGTCGAGGCGGTCGACTGCGAGGGCATGGAGCTGGCCCACCCGCTGGCCAACCTCGACAGCTATTACCAGTTCGCCGTGCCGATGCTGGCCGGCGACCACGTCACCGACGACGCCGGCACCGGCTTCGTGCACACCGCGCCGGGCCACGGCGTCGACGACTACATGGTCTGGCTGGCGCACGGCCATCGCGAGATCCCCGACACCGTCGATCCGGACGGCGCCTACTACCCGCACGTGGGCCTGTTCGCCGGACTGAAGGTGTTGGAGACCGAGGGCAAGAAGTCCGGCAAGTTCGGCCCGGCCAACCCGGCGGTGATGGACAAGCTGATCGAGGCGGGGAACCTGCTGGCCCGCGGCCGGGTGGAGCACTCCTATCCGCACTCCTGGCGCTCCAAGGCGCCGGTGATCTTCCGCAACACCCCGCAGTGGTTCATCCGCATGGACCACCCGATCACGGGCGCCGTGCACGAGGGCCGCACCCTGCGCGAGACGGCGCTGACGGCGATCGACGAGACCGACTTCTACCCGGCCGCCGGCAAGAACCGCATCCGCGCCATGGTCGAGGGCCGCCCCGACTGGCTGATCAGCCGCCAGCGCGCCTGGGGCTCGCCGATGGCGATGTTCGTCGAGAAGGACAACGGCCAGCCGCTGCACGACGCCGAGGTCAACGCCCG
>Ga0207711_10000917_pt1 | contig 28411 bp, 24 predicted proteins | sample KBSS34metaG_FD_184401 | JGI IMG/M metagenome (GOLD analysis project Ga0207711, IMG submission 184401) | Switchgrass rhizosphere microbial communities from Kellogg Biological Station, Michigan, USA - KBS S3-4 metaG (SPAdes) (version 2) | ecosystem: Host-associated > Plants > Roots > Rhizosphere... | reverse complement strand
TCGAAGGGCCGATCGCGATGACCGCGTGCGTCGACGAACAGCGCCATGATTGCGGGCTGGAAACGGCCTGCCGGGTCAAGCCGCACTGGTCGATCGTCAACACCACCATCCGGGGCGCGCTCGACGGCGTCAGCCTCGCCAGCCTGTCGGGAGCAGCGGCATGACGGACGTCCGCAACAAGGCGGCGATCGAAGCCGCCGACAAGGCCTCGACCTATGAATGGGGCTTTTCGAGCGACATCGAGCAGGACTTTGCGCCCAAGGGATTGAGCGAAGACACGGTCCGCTTCATCTCGGCCAAGAAGAACGAGCCTGAATGGATGCTCGAGTGGCGGCTGAAGGCCTATCGCCATTGGCTGACGATGACGCCGCCCGACTGGGCGAAGCTCGAGATCGCGCCGATCGATTATCAGGACGCCTATTATTATGCGGCGCCCAAGGTGAAGCCGAAGCTCGAGAGCCTCGACGAGGTCGATCCCGAAATCCTGCGCGTCTATGAAAAGCTCGGCATCCCGATCGAGGAGCAGAAGATGCTCGCCGGCGTCGAGGGCAGCCGCAAAGTCGCCGTCGATGCGGTGTTCGACAGCGTCTCGGTCGCGACCACCTTCCGCGCCGAACTTGAAAAAGCCGGCGTCATCTTCCGCTCGATCAGCGAGGCGATCCGCGAATATCCGGATCTGGTGAAGAAGTGGCTCGGCAAGGTCGTGCCGATGCACGACAATTTCTTCGCGACGCTCAACTGCGCGGTCTTTTCGGACGGTACCTTCGTCTACATTCCCGAGGGCGTGCGCTGCCCGATGGAGCTGAGCACCTATTTCCGGATCAACGCCGAAAATACCGGCCAGTTCGAACGCACCCTGATCGTGGCCGACAAGGGCAGCCATGTCTCCTATCTGGAAGGCTGCACCGCGCCGATGCGCGACGAGAACCAGCTCCACGCCGCCGTGGTCGAACTGGTCGCGCTCGACGATGCCGAGATCAAATATTCGACCGTCCAGAACTGGTATCCGGGCGATGCCGACGGCAAGGGCGGCATCTATAATTTCGTGACCAAGCGCGCTCTGTGCCAGGGCAGGAACAGCAAGGTCAGCTGGACGCAGGTCGAAACCGGCTCCGCCGTCACCTGGAAATATCCCAGCTGCGTACTGGCGGGCGAGAACAGCGTCGGCGAATTCTATTCGGTCGCCGTCACCAACAATCGCCAGCAGGCCGATACCGGCACCAAGATGATCCACCTCGGCAAGAACAGCCGCTCGACGATCATCTCCAAGGGCATCTCGGCCGGCCGCAGCGACAACACCTATCGCGGCCTCGTCCGCGTCGGCCCCACCGCCGAAAATGCGCGCAACCATACACAGTGCGATTCGCTGCTGCTCGGCGACCAGTGCGGTGCGCACACCGTGCCCTATATCGAGGTGCGCAACCCTTCCGCGCAGATCGAGCATGAGGCGACCACCAGCAAGATCAGCGACGACCAGTTGTTTTACGCGATGTCGCGCGGGCTCGACCAGGAGGCGTCGGTGGCGCTGATCGTGAATGGCTTCGCGAAAGAGGTGCTGCAGCAGCTGCCGATGGAGTTTGCCGTCGAGGCGCAGAAGCTGCTGGGGATTTCGCTGGAGGGTTCGGTTGGCTGATCTCTCCGCCCGAGACGACGCTCGCCGCCTCAACACCCCTCCCCTTCAGGGGAGGGGCCGGGGGTGGGGCCTCTCCGCGAACACTATCTCTGAGTTGCAAACCCGTGCCACGGAAATGCGTCGCAATCCCACCGAGCCCGAAAAACGGCTGTGGCGTGTGCTGAGCAACGCCCAACTCGCTGGCTTCAAGTTTCGACGCCAGGCAGTGATCGGCCGGTACATCGCCGATTTCGTCTGTGTGCAGAAGGCGCTGATCGTTGAAGTTGATGGCGACACTCATTCCGATCCTGTTGTGGAGGCGCGGCGTGATGCGGCGCTGGCGGGTTTCGGTTATACCGTGCTGCACGTCACCAATGCGGATGTGATGGCGAATATGGAGGGCGTGCGCGAGCAGCTTCTTGCTACACTTCAAACTCTGCCCGATGCTCGAACGCCCCACCCCAACCCCTCCCCTGAAGGGGAGGGGCTTGAAGCGGTCGAGGCGCAGAAGCTGGCGATCGATTCTGAGGGGGCCGTGAAGTGACGAACAGCAGGTGGTTCGCACTTTTCGGCATTGCCTGGGTTTTCGTCGGTTTGCCTACGTGGGGAGCACTGACATTCACGGACGGTGATGTTGGCTTCCCTCCGTTTCTCTCCGGCGGGTACTGGGTTCCGGCCTTCCTTTTCTACGGCCCAATCATTGGCTGCATAACGCTCTGGCTGAGCACTAAGGTTCGATCTGATGCTGAAAATTGAAAACCTCCATGCCGAAATCGACGGCAAGCAGATCCTCAAGGGGCTGACCCTGACGATCAATGCCGGAGAGATCCATGCGATCATGGGGCCGAACGGCGCGGGCAAGTCGACCCTGTCCTATGTGCTAGCCGGGCGGCCCGGTTATGAGATCACGCAAGGCTCTGTGACGTTTGACGGCAAGGATCTGCTCGAACTCGCGCCATATGAGCGCGCGGCGGCCGGGATTTTTCTGGGGTTCCAATATCCGGTCGAAATTCCGGGCGTCTCCAACGTCCAGTTCCTGCGCGAGGCGCTCAATGCGCAGCGCAAGGTGCGCGGCGAGGCGGCCTTGTCGGGGGGCGATTTCCTGAAGCGCGCGAAGGCGCAGGCGGATGCGCTGGGGCTGTCGATGGACATGCTCAAGCGGCCGGTGAATGTCGGCTTTTCGGGCGGCGAGAAGAAGCGCAACGAGATGGTGCAGATGGGGATCATCGATCCCAAGCTGGCGATCCTCGACGAAACCGACAGCGGCCTCGACATCGACGCGCTGCGCGTGATCGGCGACGGCATCAACCGCATCATGCGCCAGCCCGACAAGGCGGTGCTGCTGATCACCCATTATCAGCGCCTGCTCGATTATGTGCGGCCCGATTTCGTGCACGTGCTGGCGGCCGGGCGGATCGTGCGGACGGGCGGTGCCGAGCTGGCGCTGGAGCTGGAGCGCGAAGGTTATAAGGACATCGCGGCGTGAGGTTGCGGGCACTTCTTCTTATAAGCCCCTCCCTTTTAAGGGAGGGGGAAGGGGTGGGTGCGAGCGCAGCGAGCTCCGCACTTCCGGCGTCGCACAATATTGCTGGGGACTCACCCACCCCAACCCCTCCCTTAAAAGGGAGGGGCTTTTGAACGCGCTCGCCCTTCCATCCCCACGCGAGGAAGCCTGGCGCTGGTCCGATCTGTCGGTCTTGCCGGCGCTTGCCGACGCGCCTTCCACGCCGACCACGGTTGATCCGGCCGCTTACTGGATCGGCACCGGCCCGCGGTTGCTCTTCGTCGACGGCAAATTCGACGCCGCGCGCAGCACCCCCGGCCCGCTCATCATCGGCCAAGTCAACGCCAACACCACCCACCCGCTCGCCAAACTCGCAACCGGAATCGGCTGGACGTTGACCCTCGGCGCCGATGCTGCCGCGCATGGCCTGATCGAGATCGTCCACATCGCCACTGGCGGGGCCAGCCACGTACCCGCTTCCATCACGCTCGGCGCGGACGCTCAGGCCAGTATCGTCGAAAGCTATGTCGGCGACGGCTGGGCGAACCGATTCACCAATATCAGCCTCGGCAAGACCGCCCGCCTTATGCGCGCAATCCGCCTGTCGCAGACGAGCGGTTTCACCTCGCTGCGCGACGAGGCGACGCTCGCCGATGGTGCGAGCATCGTCACGACCGTGCTTGGCGCAGGCGGGGCCGGGAGCCGGATCGACGCCCGCATCGTGCTCGATGGGCCGAACGCCTTTGCCGAACATGGCGGCGCTTTGCTCGGGCGCAGCACGCAGCGGCATGATGCGGCGATCGTCGTGCGCCATGCGCGTGAGCTCGGCACCAGCCGGCAGGTGTGGCGCGCGGTCGCCGACGATCAGGCGGTCACCAGCATGGCGGCGCGGGTCGAGGTGGCGCGCGATGCGCAGAAGACGGACGGCGAGCAATCGCTGCGCGGGCTGATGCTGAAGCGCACCGCGACGGTCAATCTGAAGCCCGAACTCGAAATTTTCGCCGACGATGTGAAGTGCGCGCATGGCGCGACGGTGGGTGAGTTGGATGAGCGGGCTTTGTTCTACATGCAGACGCGCGGGATCGCGCCGGATCGGGCGAAGGCGTTGCTGACGCATGCGTTCGTCGCGGATGCTATGGCGCGGATCGGGGATGAAGCGGTGCGCGAGGCGTTTTTGGCGGATATCGAGCTTTGGCTGGAGCAGGCGTTGTGAGCGGGTCGTTAAAAATAAGCCCCTCCCTTTCAAGGGAGGGGCTTATTAGACGAAGCGACTTCCCCGCGATTCCCGAGGGTTGGCATTATCTCGACACCGCCGCGACCGCGCAGAAGCCCCGCGCCGTGATCGATGCGATCGAACGCGCCTATGCCGTCGATTATGCGACGGTGCATCGCGGCGTCTATAAGCGCTCGGCCGATATGACGATCGCCTACGAGGCGGCTCGCGCGCGGGTGGCGCGGTTCATCAATGCGAAATCCGCGGATGAGATCGTCTTCGTGCGCGGCGCGACCGAGGCGATCAATCTCGTCGCGCAGACATGGGGCGTCGCCAACCTGCGGGCGGGCGATCGCATCCTTCTGTCGAAGCTCGAACATCACAGCAATATCGTGCCGTGGCAGCTGCTGCGCGATCGCACCGGCATAGAGATCGACGTCGCGCCGCTGACCGCCGACGGCAAGATCGACCTCGACGCGGCCGAAGGGATGCTGACCGAGCGGCACAGACTGGTCGCATTCGGGCATATTTCCAACGTGTTGGGCTCGCTGCTCGACGCGCAGCGCGCTGCCGATATCGCGCATCGGGTCGGCGCGAAGATCCTGATCGACGGTTGCCAGGCGGTGCCGCGAATCGCCGTGGACGTGCAGGCGATCGGCGCCGATTTCTACGTTTTCTCCGGCCACAAACTCTACGGCCCGACCGGGATCGGCGCGCTCTGGGCGCGGGGGGAACTGCTCGACGCGATGCCGCCTTATCAGGGCGGCGGATCGATGATCGATCGCGTGACCTTCGAGAAGACGAGCTATGCGCCCGCGCCGCAGCGGTTCGAGGCGGGAACGCCGAACATCGTCGGCGCGCTCGGCCTGCACGCGGCGATCGATTATGTCGATGCGATCGGGCTGGATGCGATCCATGCGCACGAAACGGCCCTCGTCCGCCAGACGCGCGAAGCCCTGTCCGCGATCAACAGCGTCAAGCTGTTCGGCCCCGCCGATTCGGCCGGGATCGTCAGCTTCGCGATCGAGGGGGTGCATCCGCACGACATCGGCACCATATTGGATGAAGCGGGCGTGGCGATCCGTGCCGGCCACCATTGCGCGCAGCCGCTGATGGAGCATCTCGATATACCGGCCACGGCGCGGGCGAGCTTTGGAATTTACAGTGACGAAGACGATGTCGTGGCTTTGGTCAAAGGCATCGAACGTGTGACCCGGATTTTCGGATGATGGAAGACGCCATGAACGAACCGCAGAAGATCCTGATCGAGGAAGTGAGCGAAGCCCCGTCGCCGCCCAAGGCGCGCGTCGAACAGGAAGAGCGCAAGCCCGATTATCTCGACGGCTTCCTCGCCCAGAAACCCGCCGAAACGGCACCCGGCGAACCGGGCGGCGATATCTATGACGGCGTGATCGAGGCGCTGAAGGAGATCTATGATCCGGAAATCCCGGTGAACATCTATGATCTCGGCCTGATCTACGGCGTCGATGTCGCGGACAATGCCCATGTCGTGGTGACGATGACCTTGACCACGCCGCATTGCCCGGTCGCCGAATCGATGCCCGGCGAAGTCGAACTGCGCGTCGGCCAGGTCGCCGGCGTCGGATCGGCCGAGGTCAATCTGATATGGGATCCGCCATGGGATCCGGCCAAGATGTCGGATGAGGCCAAGCTCGAACTGGGGATGTTGTGATGACGACCACCACCAAGACCCGCGTCCGCCCGGCTGCCCTGATCCTGACGCCATCGGCGGAAGCGCGGATCGCCAAATTGATGTCCGAAGCACCCGCTGACGCCGTGGGCGTCAAGCTGTCGACGCCGCGCCGCGGCTGTTCGGGGCTGGCTTATTCGGTCGATTATGTGACCGCGGCCAATCCGATGGACGAGAAGATCGTCACCCCCGGCGGCGATTTCTATGTCGATGCGGGATCTTTGCTTTATCTGATCGGGTCGACGATGGACTGGGTCGAGGATGATTTTACGGCCGGGTTCGTGTTCCAGAATCCCAACGCCAAGGGCAGCTGCGGCTGCGGCGAGAGCTTTACCGTCTGAAGCCGGCGCGCGCCAAACATATGGTGAGGGCCGTGAAGGCTTGATCCCCGCCTTCTCTCGCGGGTACGGGGGCAGGCGTCTCGCATCATCGGGACATGGTAAATGATTTGAAGCCTTTCTCGGGAGAGAAAGGCTCAGGAAAAATGACGCAGGCGGGCATCGGGCAAAAGCCCGACGATGGGAAATAATGATGTCGCAAATCGGCGAACTACAGTCACTGCTCATCGCCGAGATCGGCGCCGCCGATCTCGACGCGCTGGAGGCTGTACGGGTGAAGGCGCTCGGCAAGCAGGGCAGCATCACCTTGTTGCTCAAGACGCTGGGCGGCATGTCGCCGGAAGAACGGCAGGTGCAGGGGCCGGTGATCCAGGGGATGCGGGCGGCGGTGGCGGACGCGATCGCCGATCGCAAGGCCGCGCTGGAAGCCGCCGCGCTCGACGCCAAGCTCGCCACCGAGACGCTCGACATGACGCTGCCGGTCTCGGCCGGGCCACAGGGATCGGTCCATCCGGTGTCGCAGGTGATGGACGAGCTTGCCGAAATCTTTGCCGATCTGGGCTTCGCCGTCGCGACCGGCCCCGAAATCGAGGACGACTGGCACAATTTCACCGCGCTCAACATGCCCGAGACGCATCCGGCGCGCGCGATGCACGACACCTTCTATTTTCCGGACGTGAAGGACGGAAAGAAGATGCTGCTGCGCACGCACACCTCGACCGTGCAAATCCGCACGATGATGAGCCAGCAGCCACCGATCCGCATCATCGCGCCGGGCCGTACCTACCGGTCGGATTCGGACGCTACCCACACGCCGATGTTCCATCAGGTCGAGGGGCTGGTGATCGATCGCGGCATCCATATGGGCCACCTCAAATGGACGCTCGAGACGTTCGTGAAGGCTTATTTCGAACGCGACGACATCGTGCTGCGGCTGCGCCCGAGCTTCTTCCCGTTCACCGAGCCGTCGGCCGAGGTCGATGTCGGCTTCACCTGGGTGAAAGGCCGGCGCGTGATCGGCGGCGATCCGGCGGCGGGCAATGGCGGTTGGATGGAGATCCTCGGTTCGGGGATGGTCCATCCGCGCGTGATTGCCGCCTGCGGGCTCGATCCCGAGGAATGGCAGGGCTTTGCCTTTGGCTGCGGCATCGATCGGCTGGCGATGCTGAAATATGGCATGGACGATCTGCGTCCGTTCTTCGACGGGGATCTGCGCTGGCTGCGCCATTATGGGTTTGCGGCGCTCGACGTACCTACGCTGAGCGGGGGAGTCGGCGCATGAAGTTCACTTTGAGCTGGCTCAAGGAGCATCTCGACACCGATGCGTCGCCGCAAGCTATCATCGAGGGGCTGACCAAGGTCGGCCTCGAAGTGGAAGGCGTCGAGAATCCGGCCGACAAGCTGGGCGCATTCCGGATCGCCAGGGTGCTGAGCGCCGAACGCCATCCGCAGGCGGACAAGTTGCAGATCCTCTCGGTCGATGCGGGCGGCGATGCCCCGTTGCAGGTCGTGTGCGGCGCCCCCAACGCGCGTGCCGGCATGCTGGGCGTGCTGGGGCAGCCGGGCGATTATGTGCCCGGGCTCGACGTCACGCTGAAGATCAGCGCGATCCGGGGCGTGGAGTCGCGCGGCATGATGTGCTCGATGCGCGAACTGGAACTGTCCGATGCGCATGAGGGCATCATCGAGCTGCCGGAGGACGCTCCGGTCGGGGCGGTCTATGCCGCGTGGGCGGGCCTCGACGATCCGGTGATCGATGTCGCGATCACGCCGAACCGTCAGGATTGCATGGGCGTGCGCGGCATCGCGCGCGATCTGGCGGCGGCCGGCCTGGGCGCGCTGAAGCAGTTGCATCCGCCGGTGATCAAGGGCCAGGGCGCATGCCCGGTCGAGATTCGCACCGACGATCCCGATGGCTGCCCGGCCTTTTTCGGCCGTGTCGTCCATGGCGTCGCCAACGGGCCGTCGCCCGCGTGGCTGGCGAAAAGGCTGACCGCCGTCGGCCAGCGCAGCATTTCGGCGCTGGTCGACATCACCAACTATGTGATGCTCGATCTCGGCCGGCCGCTGCACGTCTATGACGTTGCGAAGCTGCAGGGCGCGCTGGTCGCCCGCAAGGCGCGCGCGGGCGAACAGGTGCTCGCGCTGAACGGCAAGAGCTATATGCTGAGCGACGGCATGACGGTGATCGCCGATGACGCGATGGTCCATGACATTGGCGGCATCATGGGCGGTGAGCATTCCGGCGTGACCGAAACCACCACCGATGTGCTGATCGAATGCGCCTATTTCACGCCTGAAGCGATCGCGCGGACCGGGCAGGCGCTCAGCCTGACGTCCGATGCCCGCACACGCTTCGAACGCGGCGTCGATCCGGCTTTCCTCGCGGATGGCCTGGCGCTGGCGACCAAGCTGGTGGTCGATCTTTGTGGCGGAACGCCGACGATGGCAATCGAAGCCGGAGAGGCGCCAAATGGCCGCAAGGCCCTGCGCTACGATCCCGCACTGACCGAGAAGCTTGCCGGATTGCGGGTTGCGCCGGAGCGGCAGCGCGCGATCCTGACGTCGCTCGGCTTCGGCATCGATGCGGTGTGGACGGTCAGCGTGCCGTCCTGGCGGCGCGACATCGACGGCGCGGCCGATCTGGTCGAAGAGGTCGTGCGCATCGTCGGCATCGACAATATTCCGTCGACGCCTCTGCCGCGCGGCGAGGGCGTGGCGCGGCCGACCGCGACCGCGGCGCAGCTGATTGAGCGCCGTGCGCGGCGTTCGGCGGCATCGCGCGGCCTGAACGAAGCGGTGACATGGAGCTTCATCAGCGAGTCCGAAGCCTCCGCTTTTGGCGGCGGCGCGTGGACGTTGGCCAATCCGATCAGCGACGATCTGAAGGTGATGCGCCCGTCGCTGTTGCCCGGCCTGATCGCAGCCGCCAAGCGCAATGCCGATCGCGGCGCGGACAGCATCCGCCTGTTCGAAATCGGTCGCCGCTATCTGGCCGATGGCGAGCGTGTGACGCTGGGGCTGGTGCTGGCGGGCGAAAAGGGATCGCGCGACTGGCGTACCGGCCGCGCGGTGTCGTTCGACGCGCTGGACGCCAAGGCGGAGGCCGTCGCGTTGCTCGCCGCGGCCGGCGCGCCGGCGGAGCGGTTGCAGGTGATGGCGGCAGTGTCCGACATCTATCATCCGGGTCGTTCGGCGACGTTGCGGCTGGGCCCCAAGACGATCCTTGCCGAATTCGGCGAACTGCATCCCGCGACGGTCAAGGCGTTCGATCTCGATGGCCCGGTCATCGCGGCGGAAATCTTTCTTGATGCGATCCCGGCCCGGCGCGGCGGCGCCAATCATATGCGCGACGCTTTCGCGCCACCGGCGCTGCAGGCCGTTCGCCGCGATTTCGCGTTCCTCGTGGCGGCCGACAGGCCGGCGGACGACCTGCTGCGCGCGGTCCGCGCCGCCGACAAGGACGCGATCCAGGGCGTGAAATTGTTCGACATCTTCACCGGCCAGGGCGTTCCCGACGGGGAGAAGTCGGTCGCGATCGAGGTGATCCTGCAGCCGGATGCCAAGAGCTTCACCGACGTCGAACTCCAGGCGATATCCGATCGCATCGTCAAGGCGGCCGAAAAAGCGGGCGCGCGCCTGCGGGGTTGATCCGCTGTTTGCCTAAGGCCCGAACGGCTGGGGGTTCTAAAAGGGGACGGCCGTGGTCGATGTGACGGATGGGGATAGCAGTCTGGCCAGCGGCGATGCCGTCGCCATTCGGGCGGACATGGCCGCGATCCGGCGCATAACGGCGGTTCCGTCGATCCTGGATATGGTTTGCCGGGTGACGGGGATGGGCTTTGCCGCCGTGGCTCGGGTCGATAGCGATAGCTGGACGGCGTGCGCCGTGCGCGACGATATCGAATTCGGGCTGAAGCCGGGCGGCCAGCTTGAACTGGCCACCACGATCTGCAACCAGATTCGCGAGAGCGGCCGCCCGGTGCTGATCGACCATGTCGCCGAAGATCCGGCGTTTCGCGAACATCCCACGCCAGCGCGTTATGGCTTTCAGAGCTACATCTCGGTCCCGATCACACGCGCCAACGGGGATTTCTTCGGGACGTTGTGCGCTATCGATCCCCATCCCGCGCAGCTCACCGATTCGGATGCGCTGACGACCTTCACCCTGTTCGCCGAACTGATCGGCCTGCATCTGGAAGCGGAACAGCAGATTGCCGACAGCAAGGCGGCGTTGCTCGATGCGGAACAGACTTCCGAATTGCGCGAGCAGTTCATCGCCGTGCTCGGCCATGATCTGCGCAATCCGCTGGCCGCGATCGAATCGGGCACGCGGCTGATCGGCGCGACGCCGCTGAACGAGCGCGCGACGATGGTGCTGGGCATGATGCAGGACAGTTGCCGTCGCATGTCGACGCTGATCAACGATGTGCTCGATTTTGCGCGCGGCCGGCTGGGCGGCGGGCTGCCGGTCGATCGCCGAATCCACGAGACGCTTGGTCCGGCGCTGGAACAGGTGGTGGCGGAAATGCGCACGGCTTATCCGAAACGCGCGATCCTGCTGGACGTCGCCCTGACCGAGCCGGTCGTCTGCGATCCGCCCCGAATCGCCCAATTGCTGTCCAACCTGCTGGCCAATGCGATAACGCATGGCGATTCGGCCTGGCCGATCGACGTGCGCGGAGTGAGTGCCGACGGCATGTTCACCCTCGCGGTTTCGAACCGGGGCCGTCCGATTCCGGCCGAAAAACTGGGGCGGCTGTTTCAGCCCTTCACCCGCAGCGATGACGGCAAGCCGCATCAGGGCCTGGGTCTCGGCCTCTATATAGCGTCCGAAATCGCCAGGGCGCATGAGGCGGAGATCGAAGTCCTGTCGACCGATGAGGAAACTCGCTTCAGCTTCGTGATGGCCAACAAGCTGGCCGCCGGCTGATCGGTCGATTTTTGCTCGGGAATGCCCCGGACATGGAATGGCCCTCGCTCCGGGGGCAAGGAGCGAGGGCCGACCTAGCGTTCGTCACGCAGGCGGGGCGCGTTCTAGTCCCGGGCAACAGGGGGGAATCCCGGGGGTCGATTTCGCGTCCGCTGAAGGGGTATTAGACGACCCTACCTGTCGTTCAGATGAACGGTCGACTTATTTTCCCGGCCCTTTTGGCCGTGGATCGTCCCATCGGAACGTCCTGTCGGAAATTGCGCCGCCGTAACGCTGATTCGACAGCCGGACGATCGATTGTCCGTTTTGCGCATCGAGCACGGTCCAGCCCTGCAGGCTCAGCCCGGCCGGTCCGCCGCCTCTGGCGAAAGCGATGCTGATCGTGCCGAATTCGGGATGTTTGGGATCGCGCGCTTCGATCATGACGATACCCGGGGCGGCGGCGGGGACGATATGCGCGAAGCGCCCGATATCCTTCGATGGATTTATCAGGACCGACAAAGGCGACCCGCCCACGGGCCAGCGCGATACCTGACGGACCGAATAATCGATCATCGTCAGCCAGTTTCCGTCGCCGACAACCAGCAATGGCACGCCTTTCTGATATTCGAAGCGGATGCGGCCGGGCTGCTTCAGGCTGAGCGTGCCGGTGACCGATTTGCCATTGCGGTCGGTCTGCGTGAAATTTGCGGTCATCGTGGTGATTCCGCGCAGATGAGCGGAAATTTCCGATAGCGATGCCGTTTGCGCGGATAGCGGACTTGCGGCGGACAGGGCGATGGCGGCGGTTGTGATGAAACGCATGTCGTTCCTATGGCTGTTATTCGGTGAATTGGCGATGAAGCGTTTCAAGATCCTCCCCGGCTCGGGGAGGATCTTGGTCAATCTCCCGCCACCGGCAGCACGATCGCGCTGGCCGTCGCCCCGCCGCTGAAAACGCTCTGCGTCGCCTTGCGGTAATCGCCGGCCTTGGCGAAGAAGATGTTGGGTACATAGCTTTGCGGATTGCGGTCGTAGAGCGGGAACCAGCTCGACTGGATCTGCACCATGATGCGGTGGCCCGGCTGGAAGCTGTGGTTCACCGCCGGCAGCCGGAAGCGATAATTCTCGACCTTGCCGGGCTTGAGCGGTTGCGGCTTGTCGAAGCCATGGACGTAGCGCCCGCGGAAGATGTCCATGCCGACGCCGAGCTGATAGCCCGCAAGCTTCGGATCTGACGTCAATTCCTCGGGATAGACATCGATCAATTTCACCACCCAGTCGCTGTCCGTCCCGCTGGTCGCGGCGAACAGGTCGACCATCGGCGAGCCCATGATGTGCACGGCGGTGGTCAGCGGCTCGGTAACGTAGGTGAGCACATCGGGCCGGTCGGCGGCGAAGCGCTGGTCGCTGACCAGCCAGGGTTTCCACACCTCCGCTTCGTTCCAGCGAATAGGACGCGGCAGGAACGGCACCGGCTTGGCGGGATCGGAGATATAGTCGTCATGCGCGGCCCTTGCCGGCTTGCCGAAGCTCAGCGCGCCGCCCGGCTGCAGATATAAGGGCGTCGCGGTTCCGGCGGGCCAGCTCCGGCTTTCCTGCCAGCGATTGACGCCGGTTTCATAGGTGAGCACCGGCGGCGTCGCGACGGCGGGCGCATCCGCCTTCAGATAATGATCGAGGAACGGCTTCATCACGTCGCGGCGGAATTGCAACGCGGTGTCGCCGCTGAAGCTCAACGGCCCCAGCGTCGACCCATCATAATTGACGCCGCTGTGCCGCCAGGGGCCGATGACGAGATGCAGTTTGTCGCCGGTTGCATCCCTGGGCTGCAGCGCACGATAGACGGCGGGCGCGCCATAGCTGTCCTCCTGGTCCCACTGGCCGACGACCAGCATCATCGGGATCGTCAGCGGACGGGCGGCAAGCAGCTTGTCGACCGCCTGCCCCTGCCAATAGGCGTCATAGCTAGGATGTTCCAGGAGCTTGCGGGTCACGGGCAGAGCGTCAAGGCCGTAGAGCCGGACATAATCGCCGGCCGATCCCGCCTTCAGGAAAGTCTCATAATTGTCGCCGGTGCCGGACGCGACATCGTCGCCATCGTCCTTCGTGGCCATCTGCCCCGTGAAGTAGTCGAAGGCGTTCTGACGAAAGGCGCCGTTGTGGAACCAGTCGTCGCCCATCCAGCCATCGACCATCGGGCTCATCGGCACGACCGCCTTGAGCGCGGGATGCGGATCGATCGTCGCCATCAGGGTGGTGAAGCCGGGATAGGACGATCCGGTCATGCCCACGCGGCCATTGGTTTCCGGCACGTTCTTCACCAGCCAGTCGATCGTGTCATAGGCATCGGTGGCATGGTCGACGGCGGTGGCGTTGAGCGGTCCGCGCAAGGGGCGGTTCATCACATAGTCGCCCTCGGACTTGTTGCGCCCGCGGACATCCTCATAGACGCGGATATAGCCGCCATTCACGAAGACTTCGTCGGAGATCGGCAGGATTTCGGTGAGCGACTGGCTGGGAAAGCGCGCCGTCATCTTGGCCGCGTTATAGGGCGTGCGCGTCAGCAGGATCGGAGCGTCTTTCGTGCCCTTGCGCATGACGATGACCGCGAACATCTTCGCGCCATCCCGCATCGGGATCATCACCTCACGGCGGATATAGTCGGCCTGTGGGGTGACGGCGTCGAACTTGGATGGGATATCGGGCGTCATCGGTGGCGTTTGGGCGGGGAGGGCTGTCCCTACCGCAGCCGCGACGCTGACCAACAGGAACCATTTCGTCATATCGAACACCCTTCTATGTCGTCATCCCAGCGAAAGCTGGGATCCCCCTGTTATGTTCCGGTCAAGCATAAAAGAGATTCCAGCCTTCGCTGGAATGACGGTGATGGGGAATTAATCCAGATAGCGCGGCAGATCGACGATCTCGATCAGCACCTCGCGGCGACCGACATGATCAGGCGCGCTGATGACACCGGCCTTCTCCATCCGCTCGATCAGCCGCGCGGCATTGTTATAGCCGACGCGCAGCTGCCGCTGGAGCCAGCTGGTCGATGCCTTGCCATTTTCGACGACGAGCTGGACGGAGCGGCGATAGGCCTGGGTTTCGGGATCGTCGGGCCCGGTCGGCCCGCCTTCGAGAGCGAAGCCGCCATCCTCGGGCTCTTCGGTCACGGCCTTGATATAGTCGGGCGTGCCCTGCGCGCGCCAATGTTCGACGACTGCGCGGACCTCGTCGTCGGACACGAACGGCCCGTGGACGCGCGCGATCTGCTTGCCGCCGGGCATATAGAGCATGTCGCCCTTGCCCAGCAGCTGCTCGGCGCCTTGCTCGCCCAGGATCGTGCGCGAATCGATCTTGCTGGTGACATTGAAGCTGATCCGTGTCGGCAGATTGGCCTTGATCACGCCGGTGATAACGTCGACCGAGGGCCGCTGCGTCGCCATGATCAGGTGGATGCCGGCCGCGCGCGCTTTCTGCGCCAGCCGCTGGATCAGGAATTCGACTTCCTTGCCGGCCGTCATCATCAGGTCGGCGAGCTCGTCGACGATCACCACGATCTGCGGCAGCGGCTCATATTCGAGCTTCTCTTCCTCGTAGATCGGCTTGCCGGTGTCGGCATCGTACCCGGTCTGCACGCGGCGGCCGAGCGCCTGGCCCTTGGACTTGGCCGCGCGCACCTTCTCGTTGAAGCTGGCGAGGCCGCGCACGCCGACGGAGGCCATCATGCGATAGCGATCCTCCATCTGCTCGACGGCCCATTTGAGCGCACGGACGGCCTTTTGCGGCTCGGTGACGACGTCGGCCAACAGATGCGGGATGCCTTCGTACGTGCTGAGTTCGAGCATCTTGGGATCGATCATGATCATCCGGCACTGATCGGGGGTCAGCCGGTAGAGCAAGGAGACGATCATGCAGTTGAGGCCGACCGACTTACCCGACCCGGTGGTGCCGGCGACGAGCAGATGCGGCATCGGCGCGAGATCGGCGATCACCGGATCGCCGCCGATATTCTTGCCGAGCACGAGCGCGAGCGAGCCTTCCGGTTGATCCTCGAACGCATCGCTTGAGATCAGTTCCGACAGGACGACGCCTTCGCGGCGGGCATTGGGCAATTCGATGCCGATGACGGTGCGGCCGGGGATCACGGCGATCCGCGCCGACAAGGCGGACATGTTGCGCGCGATATCGTCCGCCAGCGCGGTCACGCGGCTGGCCTTCACGCCGGATGCGGGTTCCAGTTCGTACATGGTGACGACCGGGCCGGGTCGGATTTCGACGATACGGCCCTTGACGTTGAAGTCGTCGAGCACCGTTTCGAGCAGCCGGGCGTTGCGCTCCAGCGCGGCCTTGTCGATCACCGGGCCGGTCGACTTCGGCGGCGGGGCGAGCAGTTCGATTCCCGGCAGCTTATAGGTATCGCCGAGCGGCAGCGAGCTTTGCGAGTTCCGGGTCGGGCGGGCCGCCTTGGTTTCAGCCCTCGCCTTGCCCATGATGACCGTGGGGGGCGCCGGGTCGTCTTCGGCAACGATCGGCATATGCCGGGGAGGGCGGGGCGGCAGCGGGGCGCGATCGAGGGCGCTGCTATCCTCATCCTCGTCATCGAAATGCTCGCGCGGCTGACGCGCATAGGCGCCCCGTCGCAGCAGCCAGTCGCGCTCGTCAGCCATCAGGCCCAGGCCCCAGATCCACAAGGACAGGCCCGCAATGGCGAACGCCATGGCGATGGCGAGGCGCGCGCCATTGGCGATGATCGGGTCGCCGATCTGATCTATCGCCATCGTGATCAGCCCCGCACCGCCCAGCCCCAGGCTGCCGCCGAAACCGGCCGGCAGACCTGCGACCGATCCGCCCCGGAACAGAGCGAGGCCGATCCCGAACAGGATCGCGGCGCAGGCAGCGGTGATCAGCGACCGGATCCAGCGGCCGACGCTGATGCCGCGCCACAGCCGCAGCCCCCAGATGAAACCCAATGGCACGAAGGCGATAACGGCCATGCCGAACAGGCTGAGCGCGAGATCGGCGATCCACGCGCCGGTTATGCCGAACACGTTCAGCGCCGGGCCGGCGGCGGCGGTGTTCAGCGAGGGATCGGTGACGTGATAGCTGGCCAGCGTGAAGCCGAACGCAATCGTGCCGCCGATCAGCAGCAGGGCGGCGGCCATCGCGCCCGCGCGTTGGCCGATGCCCCGCATCGTGCCGCGCCATCCGGCCTGTTCCAATGCGATGCTGCTACTTGCCATGGTCCCGCCTTTCGGAAAGGGCGATCGTCCTGTCACAGTCTGCCAGGGTGCCGATATGTTCCGATTGGCGAGCAGAATCGCAGGCCTTGGCGCGCGGGTCAAGCGATCGCGCTTGGCGTGGGGCGGGCCGGCGGCGTAAGAGGGCATATGGAAAGAAGCGACGTCATCATTTTAGGGGGCGGCCTTGTCGGCCTGACCCTCGCCATCGCCTTGGCGAAGCACGATATCTCGGTGACGGTGGTCGATCCCGCCGATCCCGCGAAGACATTGGCCACCGGCTTCGATGGCCGCGCCTCGGCCGTCGCCAGCGCGCCGTGGCGGATGCTGCAGGCGATCGGCGTCGGCGATCACCTGGCCGGCAAGGGCTGCCCGATCGCCGCGATCCGCGTGCAGGACGGCCTGTCCCCGGAAGCGCTGATGTTCGAACCCGATGCCGACGACGGTGCGCTGGGCCATATGTTCGCCAATCGCGACCTGCGGGCGGCGCTGAACGCGACCGCCCAGGGCATGCCGGGCCTGACGTTGCGGATGCCCGCGCGGCCGGTGCAGGTCGGTCGCGATCTGGACGGCGTGCGCGTCACGCTCGACAATGGCGATGTGCTGGCTGGATCTTTGCTGGTTGGCGCGGAGGGGCGGCAATCGCCCACCCGCGACGCCGCCAGGATCAGCGTCGCGCGCTGGAGCTATGATCATGTCGCCATGATCGTTTCGATCGCGCACAGCCTGCCCCACAATAATGTCGCGCATGAGATATTCTACCCGGCCGGCCCCTTCGCCCTGCTGCCATTGGTCGATGGAGACGATGGCGCGCATCGGTCGGCTTTGGTGTGGACGGTGGACGCCAGGGATGCGCCCGCGATGCTGGGGTTGCCCGATCGTGCGTTCAGCCATGAAGCGGAAAAGCGCATGGGCGGCCTGCTCGGCGATATCCGGCTCATTTCACCGCGATCCAGCTATCCCTTAGGGTTTCACCACGCCGCGCGAATCACCGACACCAGGCTGGCGCTGGTCGGCGATGCCGCCCACGGGATTCATCCGATCGCCGGGCAGGGAGTCAATCTGGGCTATCGCGATGTCGCGGCGCTGGTCGAGGTGCTCGTTGAAGGCATGCGGCTAGGGCTCGATCCCGGCGATGCGCAACTGCTGGCGCGGTACCAGCGCTGGCGGAGTCTCGACACGTTCCTGGTGGCGGCTTCCACCGATGGCCTGACCCGACTGTTCGGAATTCCCGGCCGCGCGGCGCGTACGGTGCGGCGCATCGGCCTGGGCGCCGTTCAGCGCATGGGGCCGCTGAAAAGCCGCTTCATGGCCGAGGCGCGGGGCGAGACCGGGGCTTTGCCGCGCCTGCTGCAGGGGCAGGATATTTAGGCGGCTGTCTGACCGCGGATCAAAATCCCAGTGAATAGCGCAGCGCCGCACCGCGATCCGGAGCGGCCGTCTCCACATTGCCCGGCTGGTTGCGCAGGAACAGGTTCATGTCGATCCAGCCGCCGGCGAAATATCGCCCATAAGTCCCCTCAATGTCGACTTCCCGGCCTTTAGGCGCGAGGCCGAGCCGCTGCCGCGCATAGCCGACAAGGCCGGTTGCATAATCATAGCTGGCGGGCAGGTTGAGGTCGTAGCCGCCTTGCTCCACGCGCATCGGCTGCGCGACGCGCAGGCCGAAGCGGTGGTCGCGGGCTTGCCGGACGATATCGATCGCGAAGGAATTGCTGCTCAGGCGGCCGCTGCTGAGGACTCCGCCGGTATCGGCCCGCGTCCAGCCCTGCCGCACCGCGCCGGCCAGCGCCCAGCCGTTGCCGATGTCCCAGTCGACGCGCAGGTCGAGCATCTTGGTGGTCGCGCCGCCACCGCCCAGCGCGGCCCCGAATCGGGCGCCGAGCACGCTGCCGCCTTCCCGCATCATGCCGCCGCCGCCCGACAGGTTCACGCTGCCGAAACGGCGATCGAAGCGGATGCTGGCCATCGCATAGCCATCGTCGGACAGGCGATCGGCGACCGGCTTGGCGACGATCCCGCGTTCCGACGCAATCGTCACGCCCGCGAAGCCAAGGTCACGGCGGATCGCCAGGGTCTGGTTGCCGCGCGATGCGAAGCCGGGCGTGGCATCCGAATCGCGCGCGACAAGGAAAGGCAGGTCGGCGCGGCCGTCGAGCATCGCGGACAGCCGGCCCGCGCCTTCCGCCATGCCGAACACCGCCTGCGTACGGCCATCGATGCGAGCGAGGACGCGGGCGGAGATGAAGCGGGCGAGTCGGGCGTCGTGATCGCTGAGGCCCAGCGCACGGACATCGGCGGCGGGCTGGCCGACGTTGCTGCGCGCGATGTTCATCGAAATGGCGATCGGCCCGTTACCCACATTGGTGGTGCGGATATCGCCGACCAGCGATCCGGTGAGCGGCCGGATCGCGGCCGCGTGTCCGATCGTCCCGGCGACGTTGAGCGAATAAGCGCGGCCATAGCCGTCGAGGATTACGGTGCGGGCGCTCGAGGCGCCGGTCACGGCATCGCCCATCGCGGTGCTGGTGGTGCCGTTGCTCGCCAGCGACACCGGCACCGCGCTGCCAGCCAGGCTGCTGCTGCCTTGCGGCTGGAACGCTCTGGTCAGATTGAGCAGGCCATTGCCATAGATGGCGTCGACCCCGGCCGCGCCCGCATCGGTCGCGGTCGAATAGAGCAGGTTGATGATCTGCTTGCCGGTCAGATTGGGGAAGGCCTGCGCCAGCAACGCGACCGCGCCGGAGATGGTCGGCGCGGAATAGGATGTGCCGGAAAACAGGAAGTGGCCGAAATTCTCGTCGAACGACCGCACCCGTTCGCCCAGCGCGGTCAGGTAGAACTGGCGATAGCTGCCCGCTTTGTCGGAAAAGGAGGAGGTGACGCCATTGGCGTCGTGCGAACCGGCGATGATGACCATGCCGTTGGTCGCGGCGTCCGATGCGACCTGTGCGAACAGGTCGGGATCGGCGGCGCCATCGTTGCCGGCGGAGATCACCACGACGATTCCCGCCGCCGCGGCCCGGCGGATGGCCGAGACGACCGTATTGTTGGCCTGGCTGCCGCCCAGCGACATGTTGATCACGCGCGCGCCGCTCTGCCGGGCAAGATCGATCCCTTGGGCGATCGCACTGTCGCTGTGCGAGCAGCCGTCGCTCGAAACGCAGCTGCCGACCGAATCGGTGCGGGCGATCAACAGCGTCGCGTTGAAGGCGACGCCCAATATATCGCTCCCGTCGCGCGCGGCCGCCGCCACGCCCGCCACCGACGTGCCGTGGCCGCCCTCATCGGTGATCCCGCGATTGGACACGAGATCCCGGCTTGCAGGGTCAATGCGGCCGGTAAACTGGCCGCCGGCGTTGGACAGGCCGCTGTCGACGATGCCGATCTCGATCCCGGCCCCGGTCGCGCCGGCGGCATAAGCGGCCAGCGCATTGGCGGCGACGGCGGCGTTCGATCGCTGATATTCGGCATCGTTGAAGTTGATCGTCGACGGCGTCGTGGCGATCACCGCCGTCGTCGGTGTGCTCGTCGTGGGCGTGCCGGTGATGGGGGGCGTCGACGGCGTCGGTGGCGTGGGCGTCGATGCGACGCCACCGCTGCCTCCGCCGCCGCATCCGGCCAGCAGCAGCGTCGGCGCGACGGCCGCGATCAGGCACGCTCTCTGGATGATTTTACGCATGGCCCCCGCTCCGCCCCTCAATCTTATCCTGCATTCCGATAGCCGGGAAGCGTGACGAAAATCCTTACTTCCCGTGCTCGCCTCGGTTCCTGACATCGCCTTACCAACGGTTGCGACCCGGCCCTTAAGCGGCTACCGCGCGCAGCATGTTGCCTGCCCTGAGCCATGTCGAGACCTGGATCTTCGATCTCGACAATACCTTATATCCGGCGTCGGCCGATCTGTTCGGCCTGATCGATATCCGCATGGGCCTGTATGTCCAGCGCCTGCTCGGATGCGACCCGCAGGAAGCGCGTCGCGTCCAGAAGATGTTTTTCCATGAACATGGCACCACATTGTCGGGGTTGATGCAGAACCACCGAATCGATCCCCATGAGTTCCTGGGCTTCGTGCATGACGTTGAAATGGACGCCTTGCAAGAGGATCGCAGGCTCGTCGAGGCGGTCGCACGACTGCCGGGCCGCAAGCTGATCTTCACCAATGGCGATGCCGATTATGCGCGCCGGGTGCTGGCCAGGCTGGGCCTGTCAGACAGTTTCGAGGCGATCCACGATATTCATGCCTGCGCCTATCAGCCCAAGCCGCAGGCCGAGAGCTACGCCAGCATGACGCGCGCTCTGGGCGTGGACGCGACCAAAGCTTTGTTCGTCGAGGATATGGCGCGCAACCTGAAGCCTGCCAAGGCGATCGGCATGACGACAGTGTGGGTCAACAATGGTTCCGATCAGGGCCCGCCCGACGACGATCGCGACTTTATCGATTATGAGATCAACGACGTCGGCCTCTGGCTGCATGAGATATTGGGGGAATAGACTATGGCCGGACTTCAAACCGTTATCGAGCAGGCGTGGGAAGATCGCGACGGCATCGGTTTCACGACCAAAGGCGAAGTGCGCGATGCGGTGGCGGAAGCCTTGCTCGCGCTCGACGCGGGCACGATGCGCGTCGCGGAAAAGGTCGACGGGTCGTGGGTCGTCAATCAATGGCTCAAGAAGGCGGTGCTGCTGTCCTTCCGCCTGAATGACATGGAACTGATCCCCGGCGCGCCGGGCGGCGCCAGCTGGTGGGACAAGGTGCCGTCGAAGTTCGCGGGCTGGGGCGAGGCGGAGTTTCGCGCCGCCGGTTTTCGCGCGGTGCCGGGCTCGATCGTGCGGCGCGGCGCGCATATCGCCAAGGGTGCGGTGCTGATGCCCAGCTTCGTCAATCTCGGCGCTTTCGTCGATGAAGGCACGATGGTCGATACCTGGACGACCGTCGGCAGCTGCGCGCAGATCGGGAAGAACGTCCATCTGTCCGGCGGTGTCGGCATCGGCGGCGTGCTGGAGCCGCTGCAGGCCGGGCCGGTGGTGATCGAGGACAATTGCTTCATCGGTGCGCGGTCCGAAGTCGCCGAAGGCGTGCTGGTCGAAGAAGGCGCGGTGCTGTCGATGGGCGTCTATCTGGGCGCTTCCACCAAGATCGTCGATCGCGCGACCGGCGAGACGTTCGTCGGCCGCGTGCCGGCTTATTCGGTGGTCGTCCCCGGCACCTTACCCGGCAAGAATGGCGGCCCCGGCCTCTATTGCGCCGTCATCGTCAAGCGCGTCGATGCGCAGACCCGGTCGAAGACGAGCATCAACGAGCTGCTGCGGGATTGATTGCTTCTTCTGGGCCTTCTCCCTTTTGCGGGAGAAGGTTGGATGAGGGTCTTTCTTCTTTTTGCCGGATGGTCGAAAAAGGAAGAAGACCCTCACCCCGCCTCTCCCGCAAGCGGGAGAGGGTTAAGAGAGGGGACTCTGAATCTTGCTCATATCGCGCTAGAGCTGAACTCTCCCCCACCGTCATTGGAACAGCATGTCGTCATTCGGCCAATATGTGACGGACTATGGGCCGGTCGCCATCGCGCTGTGGGCGGCGTTTGAGGGGGAGACGGCGGCAATTGCCGGCGGGGTGATGGCGCATCGCGGGATCATGCCGCCCTGGGCGGCGTTCCTGGCGACGGCGATCGGCGCGTTTTGCGCGGACGAAATCTTCTTCCAGCTCGGACGCCGCTTTCGCGACCGGCCGTTTGTGATCCACGCGCGGCAGAAGCCCGCTTTCGCCCGCGCCATGGGATTCATCGAACGCTATCCCGACGCCTATATCCTGGTCTTCCGCTTTCTCTACGGGCTGCGCACGGTAAGCCCGATCGCGCTGGGCCTGACACATGTGCCGTTCCGCCGATTCCTGACGCTCAACATCATAGCGTGCATCATCTGGTCGGCGATCTTCACGACGGTCGGCTTCCTGTTCGGCCCGGCCGTCGATCGCATGCTGGCCGCGCTCGCGCCCTATAAGACGCCGCTGATGATCGCCTTTCCGATTCCCGGCACCTGTTTCGTGATCTGGCTGCTGTGGCGGCGACGACAGCGGCGGCTGGCGGCGGCGCGGTCAGCCGAAGCGGAAGCCTGATATCGCGACATTCATCACACGCTCGCCATAAACCTGTTCGCCCTGGCGGTCGCTGGCGCCGGCGGCGACCATCAGTGGGATCAGATGCTCCTCGCGCACATGCGACAGCCGTCCGCCGGGGGCTTCGGCCCATGCCTGCAGAGATGTGGCGCGTGTCGCAGGTTCGGCCTTCACGGCGGCGGCCAGCCAGTCGTCGAATGCTATCGAAGGCTGTGTGAAACGCGAATCGCCATAAGCGCGCATATTGTGGAAGCTCATGCCTGATCCGATGATCAGCACGCCTTCGTCGCGCAGCGGCGCGAGCGCCCGGCCGGCGGCGAGATGCAGCGCCGGATCGAGCGATCGATCGACCGACATCTCGACCACGGGAATATCGGCGCCTGGATAAGCGACCTTCAGCGGGATGAAGACGCCATGATCGAATCCGCGCTCATTATCGACCGCGGATTCGATGCCCGCTTTGGCCAGCAACGCCGCAGCCCGCGCCGCGAGCGCCGGATCGCCCGGCGCGTCATAGCGCAGCTCGTAGGTGTGGGGCGGGAAGCCGTAATAATCGAACAGCAAGGGCGGTCTGGCGGCGCCGGTGAACGCAAACCCCGCTGTTTCCCAATGGCCCGACACCAGCAGGATCGCCGTGGGCCGTTCGGGGACAAGCGAGGGCAGATCCCGCAGGAATTTTTCCATGCCGGTCCAGCGGCCGGTTGGATCGTCCATGAAGAAGCATGGCCCGCCGCCGTGGGGGATGAACAGGGCCGGCTGGCGCATTATCGAATCCTTGATGGGTTCCGACGTAGATAAGCGGTGAAACTGCGAATAGAAGGGCCGTGGATATCAGCGATCGCCCAACGTCCCGCCAAGGGTACCAGATCGATCGAGAAATTTTGCGTTGAACCGTTGGTAAGGCGGACATGCACCATAGCGCCGCTAGCTGTCGCTACGCCCCGCGTCTCGAAATGATAGCCAGCATCAGTATCTTGGCATTCGCAAAACGGCACGGCATCGATCAAATTTACGCCGCCGATTGCGGCGCCAATTCTGTCATCCTTAGCAATCAATGCTCGCAGGATCGGCGCATATCGTACCTTGCGATAATCAAATCCGTCTTCAGGCAAAGCTCGGTAGATGCCATCCACATAGGTTTTAGCGGAGACGAGCCGGAGCTTGGCCGCCGTTGCTCCCGACAGGGCGAGCGGTGCCATTACCAAGAGGTATCCCAAAACCCGCATGTCTCGATCAGGCCCCGCTGGCCGGCGGGTTCAATGCCTCGTCGATCAGCTTCTTTCCGCGCGCGCCGTTCCAGTCCATCGCGCCCATCACCCGCCATTGCTCCTTGCCCTTGGCATCATAGAACACCGTGGTCGGCAGCGTCTCGGTACCCAGCGCCTGCATCAACACGTTCTGCTGGTCGAGATAGGGCTCCAAGGTCGTGAAGCCCTTCGCCTTGAAGAAGGGCGCGACCACCTTCGCGCCTTCCAGATCCTGGCTGACGACGATCAGCCGGAACCGGTCCCCCGCGCCCTTGGCGAGCGCATCGAGCGTCGGCATTTCGGCCACGCAGGGCGCGCACCAGGTCGCCCACAGGTTCACCATCAACGGCTTGCCTCGGAACTGGGTGAGCGTGGCGGGGCCGCCCGCGGGCAGGGTGAACGGGGTGGCGGGCACGTCCTTGCCGCGATGGCTGATATCGACCGCGCCGACCGATTCCGTGGGTACGCCGCCTTGCGGGGCGGGCGCGGGTTTACTATCGCAGGCGGCCAGCGGGATTGCGAGGAGAAGGGCTATCAACGGCCGCACGGAAGACTCCAATAAAATGTGGGGAGGGCGCTTCGCTGAAGGGCCCGCCGCGGTGATGCGTGAGATTAACGCCTCCATACCCTTCGACAAGCGACTTTGGCAGCAGGATATTGCGGGCTCGCAGGCGCATGTCGCGATGCTCGCAAAGCAGGGCATCGTTTCGCAGGCCGACGCGAAGGCGATTTCTGACGGCCTCACCACCATCCATGCCGAATATCGCGATCAGGGCGTGCCCGTCGATCTGGCGCTCGAAGATATTCATATGGCGACCGAAACCCGGCTGGCCGAACTGATCGGCCCCGCCGCCGGCCGCCTGCATACGGCGCGGTCGCGCAACGATCAGGTCGCGACCGATTTCAAATTGTGGGTACGCGACGCCATCGACGCGGTCGATGCCGGGCTCGCCGCGTTGCAGACCGCGCTAGTCACGCGCGCCGAGGAACATGCCGCGAGCGTGATGCCGGGCTTTACGCACCTTCAGGTCGCGCAGCCGGTGACGCTCGGCCATCATCTGATGGCCTATTACGAGATGGTCGCGCGCGACCGCAGCCGGTTCGCTGATGCGCGCGTGCGGTTGAACCGCTGCCCGCTGGGGGCGGCGGCGCTGGCGGGGACGGGGTTTCCGATCGATCGCGCGGCGACGGCGGCGGCCCTGGGCTTCGATGGGCCGACCGCCAATTCGCTGGATTCGGTATCGGACCGCGACTTCGCGCTCGATTATCTGATGGCGGCGACGCAGCTCAGCCTGCATCTGTCGCGGCTGGCGGAAGAGTTCATCATCTGGGCGAGCCAGCCTTACGGCTTCATCTCGCTGCCGGACAGCTATTCCACCGGATCGTCGATCATGCCGCAGAAGCGCAACCCCGACGCGGCCGAGCTGGTGCGCGGCCATTCGGGGCGGATTGCCGGCTGCATGATGGCGCTGACGATGACGATGAAGGGCCTGCCGCTCGCTTATTCGAAAGATATGCAGGACGACAAGCCGCCGGTGTTCGAGGCGCATGACCTGCTCGCCCTGTCGATCGCGGCGATGACCGGGATGATCGAAACCGTCACCTTCAAGGCGCCGCGCCTGCGCGCTGCGGCCGAAGCAGGATTTTCGACCGCGACCGATCTGGCCGACTGGCTCGTGCGCGTCGCCGATATCCCGTTCCGCGAGGCGCATCATATTACCGGAACCGCCGTGAAGCTGGCGGAGTGCGAGGGGCTGGCGCTCGCGCAACTGCCGATCGATGCCCTGAAGGCGATCGATCCCCGGATCGATGATCGCGTCTATGCAGCGTTGTCGGTGGATGCCTCGGTCGCCAGCCGCGCCAGCCATGGCGGCACCGCGCCGGATCAGGTAAGGGCGCGGATCGCCGAAGCGAAGTCGGCACTTGGGTTATAAGGCTGCACATATGAAGATGCGCGTCATCATCGGATCGGCCCTGCTGATGGGCCTCGCAGGCTGCGGCAAGGAGGAGGTGCTGAAGCCGGCCCCTGGCCATATGCTGCCGCCCAAGCCCGCCACCGCAGCCGTGCAGCCCGACGTCGATGCCTTGTTGAAGCCGCCGCCGGAAACCCGGCCTGCCCGCGTCGACGATGTCGTGCGTAAGTCGCAGGAGCGGCCCGACGACCGTTTTGACCTTCCACCCCCCGGCTGATCGCGAGACATGGACCATTTCAATCTGAAGAACGGCGTGCTGCACGCCGAAGATGTCGCGCTGCCGGACATTGCCGATGCGGTGGGAACGCCGGTCTATGTCTATTCGACCGCGACGATCGAACGGCATGTGACGGTGTTCAAGGCGGCCCTGGCCGATGTTGAATCGGGCGAGCAGGGGCCGCTGATCGCGTTCGCGGTGAAGGCCAATCCCAATCTCGGCGTACTGGCGACGCTGGCGCGGCAGGGGCTGGGCGCCGATGTCGTTTCCGGCGGTGAATTGCTGCGCGCTCTGGCCGGGGGCATCGATGCCGGCAAGATCGTCTTTTCGGGGGTCGGCAAGACGGCGGCCGAGATGCGGCTTGCGCTCGAAAAGGGCATCTATCAGTTCAACGTCGAGTCCGAGCCCGAGGCGGAGATGCTGTCGGATGTCGCGGTCGCGATGGGCGTCCGCGCCCCGATCGCCTTTCGCGTCAATCCCAACGTCGTCGCCGGCACGCATGCCAAGATTTCGACCGGCGGATCGGAAGACAAGTTCGGTGTCGCCTATGACCGGGCGATAGCGGCTTACGCGCGCGCGGCGGAGCTGCCCGGCCTCGCCGTCAAGGGCATCGCGGTTCATATCGGCAGCCAGCTGACCGATCTCGCGCCGTCGCGCGCGGCGTTCGAACGGGTCGGCGCCCTGATTGCGGAGCTGCGCGCCGCCGGCCATGCCATCGTCACCGCCGATCTCGGCGGCGGCCTCGGCGTGCCTTATGATCCGGCGCGGCCGATCCCGCCCTTGCCCGAAGCCTATGGCGCGATGGTGCGGGAGGTGACCGCCGGCTGGAACCTGCGGCTGATCTTCGAACCCGGCCGCGTGATCGTCGGCAATGCCGGCGTGCTCGTTTCGCGCGTGATTCGCGTGAAGCCGGGGGTCAGCGATCCGTTCGTGATCGTCGATGCGGCGATGAACGATCTGATGCGCCCCAGCCTCTACGATGCCTGGCACGATATCCGCAGCGTCACGCCCGATGGCGGCAAGGTCGTCGCCAATGTCGTCGGCCCGATCTGCGAAAGTGGCGACACCTTCGCCAAGAAGCGGCCGATGGACGATGTCGCCGCCGGCGATCTGGTCGCCTTCATGACGGCCGGCGCTTATGGCGCGACGATGGGGAACACCTATAATTCGCGCGCCCTCACCCCAGAAGTGCTGGTGTCGGGTACGGATTGGGCGATCGTGCGGGCCCGCCAGCCGATCGAAACGCTGATCGCTGGCGACAGCATGCCGCCGTGGATCGAGGATCAAAGAGCATGAAGCGGGTTCGCAAGGCCGTTTTCCCCGTCGCGGGCTTCGGCACGCGCTTCCTGCCCGCGACCAAGGCGGTGCCGAAGGAGATGCTGCCGATCGTCGATCGTCCGCTGATCCAATATGCGGTGGATGAAGCCCGCGCCGCCGGGATCGAGCAGATGATCTTCGTGACCGGTCGCAACAAGAGCGCGATCGAGGACTATTTCGACGAAGCCTATGAAATCGAGCGCGATCTGGTCGACAAGGGTAAGCGCGAGACGCTCGCCTTGCTGGACGGTACGCGACTCCCCGCCGGCAGCGCCGTGTTCGTGCGTCAGCAGCAGATGCTGGGGCTTGGCCACGCCGTGGCCTGTGCGCGCAACATCATCGGCGACGAACCCTTTGCGGTGCTGCTACCCGACGAACTGTTGTGGAATCCGAAAGCGCCTTGCCTCGCGCAGATGATGGAAACCTATGAAGCACGCGGCGGCAACGTCATCTCCGTGCTCGAAGTGCCCGCAAATCAGACCCACAAATATGGCATCGTCGATCCCGGCGCGGTCGATGGGCTCGTCACCGAAGTGAAGAGCCTCGTCGAAAAGCCCGCCGCCGGCACGGCGCCGTCGCGGCTTGCGGTGATCGGGCGTTATATCCTGCAGCCCGAAATCTTCGAATTGCTGGCGCGCGGCGAACGCGGCGCCGGCGGCGAGATCCAGTTGACGGACGGCATGGCCAAGCTGATCGGCGCCCAATCCTTCTGCGCGCAAACCTTCACCGGCGATCGCCACGATTGCGGCGACAAGGCCGGTTTCATCCAGGCCAATCTGGCGCTGGCGCTGGAGCGGCCGGACATATCCGATTCGATCCGCGCCTTCATGAAGACGCTCTGACGGGCGCGGGCGGGACGCGATGCACAGCCTGCCCATCTTTCTGTCGCTGGCCGGCCGGCCGGTGATCCTGATCGGCGACGGCGAGGCGGCCGCCGCCAAGCGCCGGTTGCTCGAACGCGCCGGCGCCATGATCGTGGGGGAAGACGGTACGGCGAGCATCGCGATCGTCG
>Ga0207711_10000911_pt1 | contig 28452 bp, 30 predicted proteins | sample KBSS34metaG_FD_184401 | JGI IMG/M metagenome (GOLD analysis project Ga0207711, IMG submission 184401) | Switchgrass rhizosphere microbial communities from Kellogg Biological Station, Michigan, USA - KBS S3-4 metaG (SPAdes) (version 2) | ecosystem: Host-associated > Plants > Roots > Rhizosphere... | reverse complement strand
CCACCGGCGCGGCGGTCGGCAGCGCCGCCTGGGCACCGCGTGTCGCGGGCTTCGGAGGCCGTGCGGCCTCGATCGCGGGCCTCGGAGCCCGCGCCGCACTGCGGACGGTCGACTCGGCCGCGGGCGGCTGCGTCGGGGGCGCAGGAGCCTCCGTCGGCTCGGGCGGGGCGGTCGGTTCCGCCGTCGGCGCAGCGGCGGCGACGGCCCCCGCGACGGAGGACGGCTCGGAGCGCGGGGCCGTCGGTGCCGCCGCCGCGGGCGTCCGCGGCGACTCGGCGACCTGGGACGGGGGAACGGGCGCGGCGGAACGCGTCCGCAGCAGCACGGCGGCGACCGCGACGACCGCGGCGCCGACGAGCGCCCAGAACCAGGGCCGGAGCGGCGACTGCGGCAGCGGCTGCGGAGCCGCGGGACGCGGCTCCATCGAGCTCGTGGCGGAGACCGTCGGCGCGAGGGTCAGGTTCCGGTCCGACGGCAGAGGCGTCGTGCCCGGGGCGAAGTGCTCGTCGAGCCGGCTCTGGGCGCTCGGCGTCGGGGTGCCGAGCGCCGGCAGGACCGCCGGCAGCCCGGACAGCACCGCGCGCGTCCGCTCGAGGTCCGCCGCGCCGAGCTTGCGCTGGATCGCCAGGATCTGCTGGTCGAAGTCCTCGGCGGACGCGAAGCGGTCCTGCCGCTTCTTCTCGAGCGCCTTCATGATCACGGCGCGCAGCTCCGGGGGAACCTTCCCCTTGGGGTCCGACTGCTCGAACGGCACCGGCGCGGTGAACAGCTGGGCGCGGAGCAGCTCGGCGGGCGACTCGCCCGCGAACGGGCGGACGCCGGTCAGGAGCTCGTAGAGAACGATGCCGAGGCTGTAGAGGTCGCTGCGCCCGTCCAGCTTCTCGCCGGAGGCGAGAGAGCCGGCCTGCTCCGGCGACGCGTACCGAAGCTTGCCGAGGAAGACTCCCGTCGCCGTCATCTCGATCGGGCGGTCGGCCTCCTTCGCGATGCCGAGGTCGATGATCTTGACGTGCGCGACGCCGTCGTCCCGCTTGCTCAGCATCAGATTGTCGGGCGCGATGTCGCGGTGGACCACGTTCTTGCGATGGAGATAGCCCAGGGCGAGGAGGGCCTGGTGCGCGACCTCGAGGCTGAGCGCGAGACCGGGAGGCCCGTGGATCGTCCGCAGCTCCGCCAGGTTCACCCCCTCGATGAACTCCATGACGAGGTAGGCCGTCGCGTCCTCGTCGACCGCGAAGTCGTGGATCGTGCAGAGATTCGGATGGTTCAGGCGCGTGGCCATCTTGGCCTCGTCGACGAACCGCCGCCTCAGGTCCGGGTCCGCGCGGGCGTGCGCCCGCATGACCTTGATGACGCGGATCTGGTCGAGCAGCCGGTGGCGGACGAGATAGATCGTCCCCATTCCGCCCTCGCGGAGCTTGGAGAGGATCTCGTACTTGCCTTCGAGAAGGGTGTCCGGCTGCGGCACCTGCCAGCCTCCGACTCGTTCATTCGAGCGCGACTCACGGAAGACCGTGGCCGCGCTCCTCCCACACCGCCCGGACCATCCTATACGCGGCCGGAACCTCTCAGTACGCGATCCGCCGGGACGGAGGGAGCGTGGGACTCCTCTCCACGCGAATCCGCGCGTCGACGACCCGGATCCCGCGCTCCAGGATCTTGACGGGATTCAGGTCGATCTCGCGGATCTCGGGGCACGCTTCGACCAGAGCCGACAGCGCGAAGAGCAGGTCTCGAAGCGCCGCCTCGTCCTTGCGCGGCGCTCCGCGATAGCCGCGCAGCAGCGCGGTGCCGCGGACTTCGTCGAGCATCTCCGCGACGTCGAGGTCCGTCAGCGGGAGCAGCCGAAAGGCGACGTCGGCGAGGAGCTCGACCAGCGTGCCGCCGCTCCCGTACACGACGAGCGGACCGAAGATCGGGTCGCGCGTCACCCCCGCGATCACCTCGACTCCGCCCGGCACCATCTGCTGGACCAGGAACCCCGTCAGCGTGCTCCCGAGGTCCCGCCGCAGCGCGCGGGCGGCGTCGGCCACCGCGGCCTCGTCGGCGAGATCGAGAAGGACGCCTCCCACCTCGGTCTTGTGGAGGATCGTCGGCCCGACGGCCTTGAGCGCGACCGGAAAGCCGAGCTCCGCGGCAGCCCGCGAGGCCTCCTCCTCGGACCCCACCGCTCGGGCCGCCGCGGCCGCGATCCCGGCCGCCCCGAGCAGAGCCTCGATCTCGGAGGGAGACAGCCAGCCTCCGCCGCGCTCGAGCGCGCGGGCGATCAAAGCGCGCGCGGCGTCGCCGTCCAGGGCCGGGACGGCGGGAACCCGGCCGGGCGGGCGCCGGCGCCACTCGCCGTAGGCCGTGGCCCGGGAGAGCGCGATCGCGGCCGACTCCGGAAATGGATACGAGGGAATGGGCGCGAGCACGGCGGGCGCTCCCCGCGCGCTCATGAAGATCGAGAGCACGGGCTTGCGCGTCCCGCGGGCTCCCTCGACGATCGCCGCCGCGACCTCCTCCGCGTTCTCCGCGATCGGCGGGATGAAGATGACGAGCAGGCTGTGGATGCCGGGATCCTCCAGGAGGATCCGCTCCGCGCGCCGGTACTCCTCGGGTCCCGCCGCCGCGAGCATGTCGACCGGATTCGCGACGCTCGCCGCCGGCGGGAGGAAGGCGCGCAGCCTCGCGGCGGTCTCCGCCGACGGCGGAGGCAGCTCCAGGCCGCGCGCCTCGCACGCGTCGGCGGCCAGGATCCCGGGCCCGCCCGCGTTCGTCAGGATGCCGACGCGCCGTCCGCCCGGCAGCGGCTGGTGCGCGAGGAGCATCGCCACGTCGAAGAGCTCTTCGAGCGTCACGGTGCGGATCACTCCGGCCTGCCGGAAGAGCGCGTCCACCACGCGGTCCGACTCCGCGAGGGCGCCCGTGTGCGACGTGGCCGCGCGCGAGCCGGCCGAGGACCGGCCCGACTTGACGGCCACGATCGGCTTCTCGCGCGCGACGCGCCGCGCGATGCGCGCGAATCGGGTCGGGTTGCCGAAGCTCTCGAGGTACAGCAGGATGACGTCCGTCCGGGGATCCTCGGACCAGTACTGGATGAGGTCGTTGCCGGAGACGTCGGCCTTGTTCCCCACCGAGACGAAGCTCGAGATCCCGAGGTTGAGCTTCTCGGCGAAGTCGAGAAGGGCGAGGCCCAGGGCGCCGCTCTGGGAGGAGAGCGCGACGCGGCCCTCCGGCGGGTAGACCGGGGCGAACGTCGCGTCGAGCCGGATCTCGGGGTCGGTGTTGACGAGCCCCATGCAGTTGGGCCCGACGAGCCGGATCCCCGCCGCGCGGACCTTGTCGATCAGCGCGGCCTCGCGCCGGCGTCCCTCGTCGCCCGTCTCGGAGAATCCCGCCGTGATCACCACGACCCCGGCGACGCCCTTCGCGACGCAGTCGTCGATCGCGGCCTCGACGCGCTCGGCCGGAATCGCGACGAGCACGAGGTCCACGGGTCCCGGAACGTCCGTGAGGCGCGGGTAGCACGGGAGACCGAGGAGTCGTTCGTGCTTCGGATTCACGGGCACCACGGTTCCGCGGAATCGCTCGCGCAGGTTGTGAAAGATCTCGGCGCCGATCTTCCCGCGCTCGGCGCTCGCCCCGACGACGGCCACCACCCGCGGCTCGAACAGCCGTCGCATCGACTCGTAGGCGGCCTTCGCCGAGCGGCCCGCGGCGCGCTCCTCGAAGGCCGCGGTCGCCGTGATGTCGAGGATCACGCGCTCGGCGCCTCCCTCGAAGCGCCGCTCCTGCGCCTCGAAGCCGCAGTTGCGGAAGACGTCGATCATCCTCCGGTTGGGCTGCAGGACCTCCGCCTCGAAGGTGCGGATGCCGCGGGCCCGCGCGATCTCGGCCAGTCGCTCCAGCAGCCGCGTTCCGACGCCCTGGCCCTGCAGCGCGTCTTCGACGGCGAACGCGACCTCGGCGCGCTCGAGGTGTTGCGGGAGGCGGAAATACTGGGCGATCGCGACGAGGCGGTCCCCGGCCTCTCCGACGAGCGCGAAGTCGTTCTCGTAGTCGACCCGACAGAATTCCGCCGCCGCCTTCTCGTCGACCGTGCGTGCCGAGAAGAATCGGAAGTAGAGGCTGTCCGGCGCAAGCCGGCGGTAGAAGGCGTGCAGCCTCGCGGCGTCGTCGGGACGAATGGGCCGCAGACGCAGGGTCGAGCCCGCCCGGAGAACGACGTCGCGCTCCTCCTCGGAGGGGTAGCGGGGCGCGGCCGGGACGTCCGTCACCGACGTCGAGGCTCAGTCCCGTCGGGCGAGCCGGCTGGCGCGAGCGGCGAGGGAGAGCATCCAGAGGAACAGGCCGGAGAATCCGGCGAGCGCGCCGAAGAACACGGCCTTGGTGGGCGTGTCCATCAGGATCTTGCCCTGCGGGTTGATGACCGTCTGCGGGTGCAGCGACGCGGTCACGCGGGGGGCCACGAAGACCAGGAAGGGGAGCAGGATCGCCGCGAAGACCGCATAGGCCGCGGCGACGCGGCGGCGCTTTTCGGGGTCCTCGATCGCCGCCCGCAGGAACAGGTACGCGCCGTAGAGGAACACGAGCAGCAGGTACGAGGACTCCCGCGGGTCCCAGTTCCACCAGGAGCCCCACATGATGTTGGCGAAGAGGGATCCCGTGATGAGCGTCAAAACGCCGAAGAGGAGCCCGATCCGCACCGCGCCGAGCGCCACGTCGTCGTGCCAGGGGTTGCGGCGGACGAGGTACGCGACGGAATAGGCGGCCGCGACGAGGAAGGCGAGCGTCGAGGTCCACGCGCACGGGACGTGAAAGAAGACGATCCGGGAGGACTCGCCGATGAAGCCCTTCGCGGGCGGCGGCCACAGGAACGCCGCGGCCACGACCGCGGCCATGTAGGGGAGCAGCAGGAACTTGAGGGCCTTCGTCACGCTTCTCGCACCGCCTCGACCAGCATACATGCGGCCGGCGCAGTCCCGCCGGCCCTCCTCGAATTGATGCGTTTGCACCAGCCCCGTCGGGATCGTTCCGGCACACACTGCAGGCGTGGATCACGACGCGCCCCAGGGGCGCGGAAAGGAGCTGGCCATGAGTCGCTCTCTCGACCGAACCGAATTCCCGCCGAGCTCGACCAACCGGAGACGCGCGCCGATCCGTGCGCTCGTGTCCCTGGTCGCCATGCTTATCGGGGCCGTGGGCATGGCCTCCGGAATCGCGTCCATCGAGGGTTTTCAACGAGTCGGCGACAAGGCCGCGATCGGAACGCAGCCGACCCCGGAGCAGGTCACCGAGCTCGCCAGCGCGGGCTTCAACGCCATCATCAACCTGCGTGAGGAATCGGAGTTCAACGACGCCTCGCTCTCGCACGCGGCGGTGAAAGCGGGAGTGCAGTTCTTCCGGGTTCCGATTTCCCGCGAGGATCCGTCGGACGCCGGAGTGGAGAAGTTCCTCGCGATCACCGACGACGCGAACGTCTATCCTCTCTACGTCTACTGCGCGTCGGGCAATCGAGCCGCCGCGCTCTGGATGATCCGCCGCGTCCTGAGGGACCGCTGGACTCTGGCCGACGCCGAGGCCGAGGCCGCCCGGGCGGGATTGACGCACGCCGCGATGCGCGATTTCGCGCGGGACTACGTCCGGAGGCACCCGGCGGAGAACGGGCGCTCGGGACGCTGACCCCGGGGCCCGAGGAGAGGCGGCTCGGTCCTCATCGGCCCAGCCGCCTGAGGGATCCGGCGATCAACGGAGAGAAGAGCTCCGACAGGATGACCAGGCCGAACAGGCGGCCCCTGCCGACGTCGTAGTCGCCGAACCACTCCGCCGCCGGGAGGCCCTGTGCGAGCCCGAGACCGAGCTCGCACAGCGCCGTCAGCGCGGCCCAGAACGCCCCGATCGCGAGGAGCGCGCCCGGCGGCAGACTGTGCTCGCGGGCGGCGAAGAACAAGAGGGACACGATCAGGACGAAACCCGCGAGCGTCAGCGTCGAGAGGACGTGGGCGGCCTCCGGGCCCAGCGCCGGCTCGAGCGCGCGCCGCCGGAAGAGACCGTTGACGACGGCGAATCCGAGGAGCAGAACCCAGATCCAGAGAGCGAGCCAGACGAGGCGTCGATGGATCATCGGTTCCCCTCTACTCCTCCCACACCGCCTCGATCAAGAGGTAGGCCGCGCACGCGGCCGCGCCGTCGTAGGCGACGAGGACCCGCAGGCCGGTCCAGGGCATCCCGCCCCGCGTCGCCTCGAGCGTGGCCGCGATCGAGACCAGGAGGAGAGGAAGCAGCAGCGGGAACGCGATCAGGACGAAGAGGACGTTGCGCTGGCCCGCCGCGGAGACGACCGCCGAGAGAAACGTCGAGACGACGGCGAGTCCGACGCCGCCGAGGAGCACGGTCGCCGCGAGCGCGAGGGGAGACGCGACCCGCCACTCGAGCAGGATCGCGAAGCCCGGGATCGTGACCGCGGCGACGGCCACGAAGAGCAGCGCGTTGTACAGCGTCTTGCCGGCGAGGACGACGTTCGCGGGAACGGTCTTGCGCAGGGCGAGCGCCGTGCCCGTCTCCTCCTCGCGGACGAACGCGCGCGGCAGGCCGGTCGCCGCGGCGAAGAAGAGGACGATCCACAGGAGCGCGGACTGGAGCGCCGGACGGTCCTCGGCGCGCAGGCCGAACGGCCCGATCGCGTACGAGACGAGCGCGAGCGCCGTCACCGCGAAGAAGAACACGGCGACGATCGCGACGCGACGGCGCAGCTCCTGAGACACGTCCTTCTGGAAGACCGCCCGAACGGCGTTCGCGACCCGCGCGGCGCTCACGTCTCCGTCCGCCGGGACGCATCCGCCGAGAGCTCGATCCGATGCTCCGGCTGCACGAAGTCCCGCTCGTCGTTCGACGCGAGCACGACGGGCCCGCGCGTCCGCGCCTGCGCGACGAAGCGCTGCACCATCTCCCGCCCTTCCGTGTCGAGGCCCGACATCGGCTCGTCGAGGACGAGGACGGGCGGATCGAAGAGCCCGGCGAAGGCGAGGCGGAGCCGCTGCCGCATGCCGGTCGAGAACTCCTCGACGCGGCGGGCGACGGCCTCGCCGGCGAGCCCCGTCTCCTCCAGCCGCCGCCGCAGCTCGGCGTCCTCGGCGGGGGATCCGGCCGCGGCGCGGAAGAAGCGGAGGTTCTCGAGCGCGGTGAGCTCGGCGTAGAGCGAGAGGTCCGGCCCGGCGAAACCGACGGCGAGACGCCGCGCCTCCCCGGCGAGCGGCCGTCCGTCGCGCTCGACGAGGACCCGGCCCGCCGACGGTCGCAGCAGTCCGGCCAGGATCTTCAGGAGCGTCGTCTTCCCGCTGCCGTTCTTGCCGGCGACGGCGAGGAGACCGCGGTCGAGCCGCAGGTCGAGCCCCGAGAAGAGCGGCGGCCCCGAGAACGACTTCGCGAGGCGCTCCGCCGAGAGCGTCGTGTGAGGCGTGGACACGCCGTTTCATCAGACCACAATGACGCTCGGAGCGCTCGGAAATGACCGTGGGGGAGCGGCGTCGGGGGCGAGACGCTCGAGGGGGCGATGTTTGACGCGAACGCGGCGGGCGCGGCTTGAAAAGGCGGCGGCGGCTTGGATATGATCCCTCGCGCTTTTCGGCGACTCGCTGCGCATCCGAGCTTCCTTATGCTTATGGCAGTAGCGGGATCCGGTAAGCGCGCAGAGTCCGGTCGTCCGAGACTTCACTGAGATTGCGAGACAGAGGAGTTGTGGGAATGTTCAAGCGCGGTCTTTTTCTGTTTCTGCTGACGGCGGCCTCCCTGTCCTTCCTTCACTGCGGCGGGCAGAAGGAAGAGGACGCCCTGATGGAAGACGAGGGAAGCAAATCCACGGCGACAGCGACTTCTTCGGCGGCGGCGGCGCCCGCGGCGGCCCCGGCCGCGGCGGCCGCACCGGCGGCTGGCGGAGCGACGGTCACCGGCAAAGTCAACTTCGACGGCGCGGCGCCCCAGATGGCGCAGATCAAGATGGACGCGGACGCCTACTGCAAGTCCGAGCACAAGGAGCCGGTCTACGAGCAGGAGGTCGTCGTCAACCCGAACAAGACCCTCCAGTGGGTCCTGGTCTACGTCAAGGAGGGGGTCACGGGTTCCTATCCGCCCCCGACCACGCCCGTGACCCTGGATCAGCACGGCTGCCAGTACCACCCGCACATCTTCGGGATCCAGGCTGGCCAGCCGCTGAACATCCTCAACAGCGACGGCACGCTGCACAACATCCACGCCCTGCCCCACAAGAACGCCGAGTTCAACATCGGCCAGCCGTTCAAGGGCATGACGACCGTGAAGAAGTTCGAGACCCCCGAGGTGCCGCTGCGCTTCAAGTGCGACGTGCACAAGTGGATGGGCGCCTACACCGGCGTCTTCAACCATCCCTTCTTCGCGGTGACCAACGACCAGGGCACCTTCGAGATCAAGAACCTCCCGCCCGGCAACTACGTGATCGAGGCGTGGCACGAGAAGTACGGCGCGCAGACGCAGAACGTGACGATCACGGGCAGCGAGGCGAAAACGGTCGATTTCACCTTCAAGGGATGAGGCCGAGGAAAGTCCGGTAATCTACGCAATCGTGAATAGAGTTCGTCTTCGCTCGGGCGCCGTTCGGACTCTCCGGTCGGCGCTTTTTCTTTTCGGTGCGATCCTCGCGCCCGCCGCCGCGCGGGCCGGCGGGCTGCCGTTCTGGATGACGCTCCCCGAGCAGGTCTCGACCTACGCCGCCGACATCGACAACATGTTCCACCTGATCATGTGGATCACCGGGATCATCTTCGTCATCGTCGAAGCGATCCTCCTCTTCTTCCTGATCAAGTACCGCCACCGCGAGGGCCGCCAGGCGCACTACACGCACGGCAACAACCGCGTGGAGGTCGTCTGGACGATCGTCCCCGCCCTGATCTGCGTCGTGCTCGCGCTCCTCTCCCGGCACCTCTGGGAGGACATCAAGGAGCACATGCCCCACGACGCAGTCGAGATCCACGTGACCGGCGAGCAGTTCGCATGGAACTTCCGGTACCCGGGCCCGGACGGCAAGTTCGACACGGCGGACGACATCCTGACCCTGAACCAGCTGCACTTCCCGGTGGGGAAACCCGTCGTCGTGACGCTGACGTCGAAGGACGTCATCCACTCGTTCTTCCTGCCCGAGTTCCGCGTCAAGCAGGACCTCGTGCCCGGCATGAAGACGCGCATCTGGTTCGAGGCGAACCGCGTCGGGCACTGGGAGTTGGCGTGCGCGGAGCTCTGCGGCCTCGGGCACTACCGGATGAAGGGCTTCGTGACGGTCGACACGGCCGAGGACTATCAGAAGTGGCTGGCGGAGCAGGCGGCGGCACAGGCCTCGGAGCAGCCGAAGACCGCCGAGGCTCCCGCCGCACCGGCCGCGCAGCCGCCGGCGGCGGCCGAGCCCGCCACGCAGGGAGGAAATTCGTGAGCACCGTCGCCCGGCCGCTCGAGGCCCCGCATCACGGCGTCCACGCGGCGCCGACGTCCTTCTGGCGCAAGTACATCTTCTCGCTCGATCACAAGGTGATCGGACGGCAGTACCTGTTCTACGCGTTGTTCATGCTGATCATCGGCGGACTGCTGGCCGGGCTCGTCCGCTGGCAGCTCGCCTGGCCGGGCAAGCCGATCGGGTTCATGGGCAAGCTCGTGCCGGAGGGCATGCCCGGCGGCGTGATGCTGCCGGAGTTCTACAACTCGCTCTTCACCATGCACGCGACGATCATGATCTTCTTCGCGATCATGCCGATCCTGATCGGCGCGTTCGGCAACTTCGTCGTGCCGCTGCAGATCGGCGCGCGCGACATGGCCTTCCCGAAGCTCAACATGATGTCGTTCTGGGTCGCCGTGCCGGCGGCCGTCATCATCATCTGGTCGTTCTTCGTGACCGGCGGCGCCGCCGGCGGCGGCTGGACGTCCTACGCCCCGCTCTCCGCGATCGCGCCCAGGGGCCAGACGCTCTGGCTGATCGCGCTCCTGTTTTTGGGTCTGTCGTCGCTGCTGACGTCGGTCAACTTCATCACGACGATCATCAACATGCGCGCCCCCGGCATGACCTTCTTCCGCCTGCCGCTGACGACGTGGGCGCTCTTCATCACGGCGATCCTGCTGCTGCTCGCGCTTCCGGTCCTCTCGGCGGCGCTGATCATGCTGCTCTTCGACCGGATCCTGGGCACGACGTTCTTCCTGCCGGCGGGCATGGTCGTCTCGGGACAGCCGTGGCCGAACGCCGGCGGCGGACAGGTCCTCCTGTGGCAGCACCTGTTCTGGTTCTTCGGGCACCCCGAGGTCTACATCATGATCCTGCCCGCGATGGGCATCACCTCGGAGATCCTGCCCGTCTTCTCCCGCAAGCCCATCTTCGGCTACCGCGCGATGGCCTACTCGATCATGGGCATCGCGGGGCTCGGGTTCATCGTCTGGGGCCACCACATGTTCCAGAGCGGCATGAACCCGATCCTCGGCACGACCTTCATGATCTCGACGATGGTCATCGCGGTGCCGTCGGCCATCAAGACGTTCAACTGGCTGGGCACGCTGTGGGGCGGCAACATCCACTTCACGACGCCCATGCTGAACGCCCTGTCGTTCGTCGCGATGTTCGTCATCGGTGGGCTCTCGGGGATTTTCATGGCCTCGACGCCGGTCGACATCTTCATCCACGACACCTACTTCATCGTGGGGCACATCCACTACGTGCTCTTCGGCGGCTCGCTCTTCGGCGCGTTCGCCGGCCTCTACTTCTGGTACCCGAAGATGTTCGGCCGGATGATGAACGAGACATGGGGCAAGATTCACTGGGCGATCACCTTCGTGTGCTTCAACCTCGTGTTCTTCCCCATGCACTTCCTCGGGATGCGCGGCATGCAGCGGCGCATCTACGACTACACGCAGTACACGCACCTGAAGGGGCTGCAGCCCATCAACCAGTTCATGACGATCGCGCTCTTCGTGCTGGGCGCGGCGCAGCTCATCCTCGTGTTCAACTTCTTCCTCTCGATGCGCCGCGGCAAGCCGGCGGGGCCGAACCCCTGGCACGCCAACACGCTCGAGTGGTACGCGGCCTCGCCGCCTCCCCACGAGAATTTCTCGCGCATCCCGACCGTCTACCGCGGGCCTTACGAGTACAGCGTTCCGGGCCACGGCTCCGACTACTGGCCGCAGACCGACGCGGGGGGAGCCGGCCCCGCCGCCCACGGGCATGCCTGAGCCCACCGCCTTCGGGCGCCGTCCCGCGGGTGCCCGGCACGCAAGCGTCGGCGTCCACCGCTTCGCCGTGGTCACGGCGTGCGCGACCCTGCTCCTCATCGTCGCCGGCGGCCTCGTCACCTCGACCGACTCCGGGCTCTCCGTGCCCGACTGGCCCACGACCTACGGGTCCAGCATGTGGACCTTCCCGCTCTCGAAGATGGTCGGCGGGATCCGCTACGAGCACACGCACCGGCTGATCGCCTCCGGCGTCGGCCTCCTCACCCTGGTCCTCGCGTTTCTCCTGTGGCGCTTCGAGTCGCCGCGCTGGGTGCGGCGCCTGGGATACCTCGCGGTCCTCGCCGTCATCGCGCAGGGCGTCCTCGGCGGGATGACCGTGCTCTTCATGCTCCCGACCTGGATCTCGGTTCCGCACGCCTGCCTCGCCCAGATCTTCTTCTGCCTGACGGTGGCGATCGCGGTCGTGACCTCGCCGCGCTGGGCCGAGACGACGCCGGCCGACCTGCGCGCGGCGTTCTCCCGCACTCCCGTCGCGCGGATGAGCCTCGTCACCGCGGGCGCGATCTTCCTGCAGCTCGTCCTCGGCGCGGTCATGCGCCACACCAAGGCCGGCCTCGCCATTCCCGACTTCCCGCTGGCGTTCGGGAGGCTCGTGCCGCCGCTGACCACGGGTGCGGTCCGCCTCCACTTCGCGCATCGCGTCGTCGGCGCGTGCGTCGCGGCGCTGGTCGTCGCCTGTGCGGTCCTGGCGTTCCGCACCCGCTCGCGGCGGGAGGGGCTCCGCAAGGCGTCCCTCTGGCTGTGCGCGGTCGCGGCCGCGCAGATCGCGCTGGGGGCCGCGACGGTGCTGTCGCAGCGCGCCGTGGGCTTCACGACGGCGCACGTCGCCGTGGGCGCGCTCCTGATGGCCGGGACGCTCGTGCTGGGGCTCTCCTCGCTGGCCGTCGAGGGCCGCAAGAACAACGTCGTGCCGATCCGGCGCGCGCCGCTGAGGGCCTCGGGATGGAAGTAGCCCGCGCCGCCCTCGCGCCGGCGCCCGCCTCGGAATCCGCCGCGGCGGCGACCGCCGTGGCCGCCGACGCTCCGTCGCGCGCGACGGACTTCCTCGAGCTGACCAAGCCGCGGATCACCGCACTCGTGCTGGTGACGGCCGCGGTGGGCTACGCCGTGGGCACGCCCGGTGCGTTCGACACGCCGCGCTTCGTGCTCTTCCTGATCGGCACCGCGCTCCTCTGCGGCGGCGCGTCGGCGCTCAACCAGTTCGCCGAGCGCGACGCGGACGCGAAAATGGCGCGCACGAGCCGCCGTCCGATTCCGGCGGGGCGCCTGCGGCCCGAGGAGGCGCTGCGGTTCGGCCTCGCGCTCTGCGTGACCGGGCTCGCCGCGCTCGCGGGCGTGAACCTCCCGACGCTCCTCCTCGGCGCGGCGTCCGTGCTGTCGTACGTGCTCGCGTACACGCCGCTCAAGCGCGTGACCTCGCTGTGCACCGTCGTCGGCGCCGTCCCCGGCGCGCTGCCGCCCCTGATGGGCTGGGCGGCCGCCCGCGGATCGCTCGCGCCGGCGGGCTGGGGCCTGTTCGCGATCCTCTTCCTCTGGCAGCTGCCGCACTTCCTCGCGATCGGCTGGCTCTACCGCGAGGACTACGCTCGCGGCGGCTTCCCGATGCTCGGCGTCATGGATCCCGAGGGCGCCGCCACCGGCCGCCAGATGATCCTGTACACGACCGCGCTCCTGCCCGTGACGCTCGCGGCCGGGATCCTCGCCGCGGCCGGCCGGGGATACCTCTGGGGCGCCCTGGTCCTCGGCCTGCTGTTCCTGGGCTTCGCGCTCCTCTTCGCCGCGCGGCCGAATCCGGCGGCCGCCCGGCGCGTCTTCCTGCTGTCGGTCCTCTACCTCCCCGTGCTCCTGGGCCTGATGGTGTTCGACCGATGATGAGGACGTCCTCGTCGCCCTCGTCGATGCTCCGGAGCGCGAACCGCCGCCTTCTCTGGCTGCTCGTCCTGGTGGGGACGGGCCTGTTCGCGGGATCGATCCTCTTCATCCTTTCGCGTGCGCACTGAACCGAAGGAGCTGCGATGACGACCAAGGAACAAGGGGAGCACCCGATCCCGAACTACATCGCGATCTTCTGGTGGCTGCTGGGCCTCACGCTGGTCGAGCTCGGGTGGGCCGTGCTCATGGAGCACTCGAAGCTCCTTCTCGCGAGCGGCCTCGTGATCACGGCCGTCGTCAAGGCCGTCCTGGTGGCGATGTACTTCATGCATCTGAAATTCGAGCGCAAGATCATGGGCATCCTGTTCGCCTCGACCCTGATCCTGGGAGCGATCCTGGTCTCGGTCGGCATCGGCGAGCGCGTCCTGCCCAGGCCGTGAGGGGACAAACACGATGACCGAAGCCGCGATCACGTTCGATCCGCACGCCGAGGAGGACCGCACCTCCACGGGCATTCCGCACGACAAGATGGGGATGTGGGTCTTCCTGTGCTCCGAGGTGATGTTCTTCACGGGCCTGATCGGCTCCTACATCGTCCTGCGCTTCGGCTCGGTCTGGCCGGAGCCGCGCCACACCCTGAACATCGGGCTGACGGCGGCGAACACGTTCATCCTGATCTGCTCGTCGGTGACGATGGTCAAGGCGCTCGAGTGGATCCAGCGCGGCGACCCCCGGAAGATGAAGCTCTTCATGGTCCTGACGCTGATCGGCGGCTCGACCTTCCTGTCGGTGCAGGTCTTCGAGTATCGCCACCTGCTCGAGCACGGGTTCAACCCGCACGTGTCGCTGTTCGGGTCGACCTTCTTCACGATGACCGGCTTCCACGGCTTCCACGTGTTCTGCGGCGTGGTGTGCATCGCGTGGTGCACGGGCAAGGCGTTCCTCGGCAAGTACACGACGGAACATCACCAGGGCATCGAAACGCTGGGCCTGTACTGGCACTTCGTCGACCTGGTGTGGATCATCCTGTTCGCGATCGTGTATCTGTTCTAGTCGGCCGTCCGTGGTCGGTGGTCCGTAGCCGGATCCGACGCTGAGCATTCACGATCTCCCCGCGATCAACGCGACGCTCAACGCGACGAGCGCCGTCCTGCTGCTGCTGGCGTACCGGGCGATCCGGAGGCTCGACGTCGACCGCCACCGCCGCCTGATGCTCGCCGCCGCCTCCGTCTCCGCGGCCTTCCTCGTTTGCTACGTCACGTATCACGCGCGCGTCGGCTCGGTGCGCTTCACGGGGCAGGGCGCGGTGCGCCCGCTCTACTTCGCGATCCTGATCTCCCACACGATCCTCGCCGCGGCGATCGTGCCGCTGGTTCTGCGGACGCTGTACCTCGGCCTGCGCCGCCGGGACGACCGGCACCGGCGGATCGCGCGCTGGACCTTCCCGATCTGGCTCTACGTGTCCGTGACCGGCGTCGTGATCTACCTGATGCTTTACCAGCTCTATCCGGTTCGGATAAGGTGAAGGGGTGAAGCCCGCCCTCCGCGTCGCCGCGCTCGTGATCCTCGTCGCGCTGCTCGTGCCCCTCGTCCTGTCGGCCTGCCCGCTGTGCAAGGAGGCCTCCTCGGACGCCGACAAGCCCGGCGCCACCTCGGTGTGGCGGGGGATGTACTGGTCGATCCTGTTCATGGTGGCGGCGCCCTTCGCGATGGTCGGCACGATGATCGTGATGATTCGGAGGGCGCGCCGGCACGCCGCCGCGAAGGAACGCGGCGCCGCGAGCTCCCGGTTTCGAGTTCCCGGTTCCAAGTTGGGGAATCCCGCTTCCGAACTCGAGACTTGAAATCTCGTTGAGACGCGCGGCCGGTGTTCTCGCCCTCCTCCTGATCGCGGCCTCGCCGGCCGAGAAGCCGTCTCCGATCTCGACGCTCGACGCCTCGCCCGCGCTCGAGCAGCTCCTCGCGAAGGTCGCTCACGAGACCGTCGCCGAGTTCTCCGGAGCCGGTCTGAGCGACGACGGCCTCTCGATCGCGGTGATCGATCTGACGGGAGCCACTCCCGTGTCGTCGTTCCCGTCGGCGGCCTACCGGGGGGACGTCTCCTACTACCCCTGCTCGGTCGTGAAGCTCTGCTTCCTCTCCTACTACGCCGCCCAGCGCGAGGCGGGGAAGCTCGCGGACTCGCCCGAGCTCTCCCGCGCGCTCACCGACATGATCACCGTCTCGTCCAACGACGCGACCGGCTTCGTCGTCGACTCGATCACGGGGACGACGTCGGGCCCCGAGATCGCGGATTCGCGCGAGTGGGACCGGTGGAAGGCGAAGCGCAACGTCGTCAACGACTGGTTCCGCGCTCGGGGCTACACGAACCTGAACGCGAACCAGAAGACCTTCTGCGAGGACGCGTACGGGCGCGAGCAGGCGTTCCGCGAGGGCGGCAAGAACCGCAACCGGATGACGGCCGGGGAGGCGGCGCGGATCTTCAAGGAGATCGCGCGCAGCGAGGTCGCCGGGCCGACCTTGACGGACGCGATGCTGAGACTGCTCGCCCGCGACATCGCGGCCGACAAGCCCTTCGAGGAGATGGAGCCGGAGGACGCGCGGCTGGCCGGCCAGGGCCTCCCCGCGGGCAGCCGCCTCTGGGCGAAGTCCGGCGACGCCTACGACTTCCATCACCTCGTGGGGCGCGTCGCGCTGCCCAACGGCTCGGACTTCGTGATCGCCGTGTTCACGAAGGGCGTCAAGACGGTGCCCGGCATCATCCCGCGCGTCTACGAGAAGGTGGCCGAGCACTTCCTGACGCGCAAGCCGTGAGCGGGGTCTGATGGTCGCCGGGATCGCCTCCCGCGTCGTGGGGGCGGTCATCCTCGGCCTCCGCGCGACGATCCGCATCGAGGAGCGCCACGCCGAGCGCCACCGCCGCCTCGCGGAGAGCGGCGAGCCGTACGTCTATGCGCTCTGGCACGGCCGCATGGTCCTGCCGATCCTGGTGCACCGGCACGAGGACGTCGTCACCATGGCCTCGCGGTCGAAGGACGGCGAGATCATCGCCCGCTGGCTGCTGCGCAACGGCTACATCCCGGCGCGCGGCTCGACGACGCGGGGCGGGGGCGCGGCGCTCCAGGAGATGATCGGGCGCGTGCGGGAGGGGCATCCGGCGGCGCTGACCGTCGACGGCCCCAAGGGCCCTCCCCGCGTCGTCCAGCCCGGCATCCTCCGCCTCGTCCGCGAGACGGGGGCCCGGGTCCTCCCGATCAGCGGAGCGAGTTCCCGGCCCCGCTTCCTGCGGTCGTGGGACCGCTACCTGGTACCCCGGCCGTTCTCGCGAAACGTCGTGACGTACGGCGAGCCGTTCGATCTGCCCGCCGCGATGAGCGACGCCGACGCCGCGCAACGAATCGCCGAGGCGCTCGACGCCGCGACGCGCGAGGCGGACGAGGCCGTCGGCGTCGCGCCGCCGCCGCCCTGGGCGTCGGTCCTATCGTGACGGCGCTGGCGCCGTCGGTCCTACGGTGACTGCGCCGCCGACTATTCCTACGGTGACTGCGCCGCCGACTCCATCGGCGCCGCAGCCCCGTGACGGCGTTTGGCGCCGTCCATCGGCGCCGCAGTCCCGTGACGGCGTTGGTGCCGTCATCGGCGCCGCAGTCCCGTGATGGCGTTGGCGCCGTCCTGAGAGAAGATTCCGCGATGGCCGTTCGCATCGTCCGGCTCGGCTCGCCGCGCGCCCGGGGGGAGGGGCCGCGGCTCGGCACCGTGCGGCGTCCGCCGCGCGGCGTGCCGAAGCGCGAGTTCGCGTCGCGGGACTTCTACGACGTGTGGCTCCCGAACCTCGCGCCGTCGGAGAAGCTGGTCCGGGCGGCGCGGGCGGGAACGACGGACGGCGCCTGGAAAGAGTTCGTCCGGCGGTACCGCGCCGAGATGAAGCGGCCCGAGGCCAGCCGGGTCCTCGACGCGCTCGCCGCGCTCTCGCACGTCGCGCCCTTCTCCGTGGGCTGCTACTGCGAAGACGAGCGCCGCTGCCATCGCTCGGTGCTCCGGGAACTGCTGCGCGAGCGCGGGGCGCGGCTTGCGAGAATCCGTCGGCGATAATGCGCACGGAGAACCCACCGAGGAGGCGACGATGAGACGATTCCGGTTTCTGGTGACGGCGGCGGCCGCGTCGGCCGTGACCGCTCTGGCGGCCCTTCCGTCCGCCGCGAGCGGACAGGCGATCGGACCCGTGCAGGGCTCGCAGGCGATGGTCGGAACGTCGGGCATCGCGGTGCCTCCGGTCCAGCGCTCCGAGGTCGCCAACATGATCGACGCGGGGACGATCGACGCCGAGGGCTACACGCACCTGACCGTCAACCTCGCCGCGGAGATGAAGTCTCCGGCGGTCCACCAGGGCGTCATCGGCGCGGTCCTGATCCCGGACGTGCATCCGTTCGACCTCGCGTACACCTCGCTCGGCCTGCTGCCCGCGTCGCTCGACCTGACCTCACCCGTCGCGGCGAACGGCGGGCTCTACACGATGGCGAAGCAGGCCACGCTCGACGTCGGGTTCTCGAGGTATCGGGTCCTCCTCTACAACACGACCGGCAGCGCGGCGACCGTGGCGTTCTTCGCCTACCGGTCCCGGCGCTAGCCCGCAGGAGCCGCCGACGATGCCCGTGAACCTGCGCAACCAGAGCGTCCTCGAGATGTCCGACTTCTCGCGCGAGGAGATCCGCCACCTCCTGGATCTCTCCGCCGAGCTCAAGCGCGCCAAGGCGGCGGGCACGGAGCAGCGGAGGCTCACCGGGAAGAACCTCTGCCTGATCTTCGAGAAGACCTCGACGCGCACCCGCTGCGCCTTCGAGGTGGCGGCGTACGACCAGGGGATGGGCGTCACGTACCTGGACCCATCGGGCTCGCAGATCGGGCACAAGGAGTCGATCCGCGACACGGCCCGAGTGCTCGGCCGCATGTACGATGCCATCGAGTACCGGGGCTTCGGGCAGACGATCGTGGAGGAGCTGGCGCGGTTCGCCGGAGTGCCCGTCTACAACGGGCTGACCGACGAGTCCCACCCGACGCAGATGCTCGCCGACCTCCTGACGATGGAGGAGCACGCCGCGGGCAAGCCGCTCGAGAAGGTCGCGTACTGCTACCTCGGCGATGCGCGCAACAACATGGGCAACTCGCTCCTGCTCGTGGGCGCGCGCATGGGAATGGACGTGCGGCTCGCGGCGCCGCGCGCGCTCTGGCCGGCGGACTCCGTCGTGGACCGCGCACACGCGCTGGCCCGGGAGTCCGGCGCGCGGGTGATGCTGACCGAGGACCCCGAGCGGGGCGTCGCCGGCTGCGACTTCGTGCACACCGACGTCTGGGTCTCGATGGGGGAGCCGGCGGAGAAGTGGGGCGAGCGCATCCGGCTCCTGAAGCGCTACCGCGTCACCTCGGAGCTGATGCGGGCGACGGAGAATCCCGCGGTCAAGTTCATGCACTGCCTGCCGGCGTTCCACGACCGCCGAACGACCAAGGGCGAGGAGCTCTTCGCGAAGTTCGGGATGGAGGGCCTCGAGGTCTCCGACGAGGTGTTCGAGTCGGAGGCGTCGGTGGTGTTCGACCAGGCCGAGAACCGCATGCACACGATCAAGGCGATCCTGCTCGCCACGCTGGGCTGATGGGACGAAGGCTCTCGCGCCGCACGAGGTCGGCGTCGGCGCTCGGGCGCGTCGCGCTGGGTGCGGTGTCGGCGGGTGCGTTCGCCGTGGGGGCGCTCGCCGTGGGGGCGCTCGCGATCGGCTCTCTGGCGATCGGACGCCTCGCGCTCGGACGCGCTCGCGCGCGCCGCATCGCGATCGACGAGCTCGAGGTCGGAAGGCTGCGGGTGGGACATCTGGAGGTCGAGAATCGCTCGGAGGCTCCTCCCGGATGAGCCTCCAGAAGCCGACGGCCCTGGAGTACGCGATCCTCGGGCTGATCAACCTGGCCGTATGCGTCGTGCTCGGGCTGCGGCAGACGTGGACCGCGGCCTACTTCGGGGTGATCGCGGTCGGCTGCTTCGGCGGCGCGCTCCGCGTGCGGTCGGGGTCGGCGCCCCGCTCCTAGCGCTCAGCCGGCGCGCGGCGCGTCGGACGGCGGCCCGGCCTTCGCGTTCTTCTCGAGCCGCTTGACGGGGCCGAGCACCACCCAGCCCATCAGGGCGGCGAGGCTCGCCAGCCAGATGTGGCCGAGTCCGGCCGCGACGCCCACCGCCGCCGTGAGCCAGATGCTCGCCGCGGTCGTGAGCCCGTGGACCTCGACCCGGTCGCCGATCTTGAGGATCGTTCCGGCGCCGAGGAAGCCGATGCCGGTGGTCAGCCCCTGGATGACGCGGCTGAGCGCCGCGCCGTCCGCGCCCGACTCGACCTCGGCGAGGACGAAGAGTGCCGTCCCGAGGCCCACCAGTATGTGCGTCCGCAGTCCCGCGGCGCTGTGGACGCGCTCGCGCTCCGCCCCGAGCAGGGCCCCGAGGCCCGCCGCCAGGGCCAGTCGGACCGCCGAGAGTGCCAGCATCTCCGGGGCGGGCCAGTGCAGTAGGGGCTCGTTCATGACTCTTTCCGGGCGGGTCTGAGCCCCGCCCCCTCCTATTCGCCCGGCCTCACCATTTTCTCCGCCCGGACCTCGCGGTCGAACTCCTCCGCGGTCAGGTAGCCCAGCGCGAGGGCCGCCTCGCGGAGAGTCGTCCCCTCCTTGTGGGCCTTCTTGGCGATCTGTGCGGCCTTGTCGTAGCCGATCTTCGGCGCGAGCGCGGTCACGAGCATGAGGGACTTGTCGAGGTGCTCGCGGATGCGGCCGTAGTCGGGCTCGATGCCGCGCGCGCAGTGCTCCTCGAAGGAGTCGCACGCGTCCGCGAGCAGCCGGACGGACCGCAGGAAGTTCGACACGATGAGCGGCTTGTAGACGTTGAGCTCGAAGTTCCCCGACGCGCCGCCGATCGTGATCGCGACGTCGTTTCCGAAGACCTGCGCGCAGACCATCGTCATCGCCTCGGCCTGCGTCGGGTTGACCTTGCCCGGCATGATTGACGAGCCGGGCTCGTTCTCCGGAATCCGGATCTCCGCGAGGCCCGACCGCGGACCCGACGCCAGCCAGCGGACGTCGTTCGCGATCTTCATGAGGGCGGCCGCGAGCGTTCGGATGGCCCCGTGCGCGTTGACCAGCGCGTCGTGCGCCGCCAGCGCCTCGAACTTGTTGGGCGCGGTGACGAAGGGGAGGCCCGTCAGCCTCGCGATCTCGGCGGCGACCTTCGGCCCGAAGTCCGCGGGCGCGTTCAACCCGGTGCCGACCGCCGTTCCGCCCAGCGCGAGCTCGTAGAGGTGAGGCAGGGACTCCCGGACGTGGCGCATGCTCCAGTCGAGCTGCGCGACCCAGCCCGAGATCTCCTGGCCGAGCGTCATCGGCACCGCGTCCTGGAGGTGCGTGCGTCCGATCTTGACGACGTCGGCGAACGCCTTCGCCTTCCCGTCCAGCGTGTCGCGGAGCCGCTGCACGGCCGGGAGCAGGCGGTGCGTGAGGCGTTCGACGGCGGCGATGTTCATCGCCGTCGGGAAGGTGTCGTTCGAGGACTGGCTCCTGTTGACGTCGTCGTTCGGGTGGACGGGCTTCTTCGAGCCGAGCTCGCCGCCGAGGATCTCGATCGCGCGGTTCGCGATGACCTCGTTGACGTTCATGTTGGTCTGCGTGCCGCTGCCCGTCTGCCAGACGACGAGCGGGAAGTGGTCGTCGAGCTCGCCGGCGATGACCTCGTCGGCCGCCTGGAGGATCGCCTTCGCCTTGTCGGCGGTGAGCGCGCCGCGGTCGCGGTTGACGGTCGCGGCGGCCTTCTTCAGGATGCCGAAGGCGCGGATGACCTCACGGGGAAACTGCTCGCCGCCGATCTTGAAGTGCTCGAGCGAGCGCTCCGTCTGCGCTCCCCAGTAGCGGTCGTGCGGGACCTCGAGCGAGCCCATCGTGTCGGACTCGGTCCGGGTCTTCCTGTCGCTCGTCGTCATGGCCGGCGCAATCCTACTTCCTCTCAGGCCCCGAGGCGTTCGCGCACGAGGCTCAGGTGCTGTCTCAGCGTGTAGAGCGAGCGAGCGTGGCTCGTCGGCACGTGCATGTGCGTCACTCTCTGCTCGAGATCCTCGAAGGTTCTAGCCAGCCTCGAGCGGGGTTCCCCGAGGTCGATCTGGCTCTCGACGTCGCGCAGCTCCCGGTAGATCCGGTTCAGCCGGGTATCGACGACGAGAGCGACGACGGCCGGAATGGCCCGGCTCAGCGGATAGAGGACGACGGCGAGGGGAATCACGTACAGCAGCAGGTGGGCGGCGAAGGCCCAGAGCCAGTAGGGGAGGCTTCTCTGTAGAACGCTCCCGCCGGACTTGTAGAAGGACTTGGCCTCGGACGACAGCGGCACGTCCACGGGCTCGGGCGCGGGGAACTGATCGAGCCGCTTGAGCGTCCCGGCGGGTGAGTGGATCTCGTCGGCCGCCTGCAGAAGAAGGAATTGGATGGCCGGATGCAGGCTCTCCCGCACCAGGAGGCTCGCCATCGACGCGACGAGGGTGACGTCGTGGGGCGGAAGATTGGCCGGGAGGTTTCCGATGCCTTCGGGAACGACGACTTTCCGGAGGTAGGGATACAAGGCGGTGTAGGCATCGGCCCTCGCGAAATCCAGGAGGCTGACCCGCCTGTCCGCGAGCAGCGTCCGGACGGCCGGAGCCTCGGCCGTCGTGAGCATGCAGGCGCAATCAATGGTTCCGGCGAAAAGGGCGTCGACGCTCGCGGCGAACGGCATCGAGACCAGGGTCACCGCGTTCTCCAGCTCGTTGATGCGGAACAGCTCCAGCGCGATCGGGCGCGTGCCGCTGCCTTCCACTCCGACCGCGACCCGCTTTCCGCGCAGCTGCCGGAGATATTCGGCGTCCGTGGTTCCCCGGCAGAAGATCCAGAGCGGATAGTGGGCGATGGTCCCGAGCGACTCGATGCCCGGAGACTCGGACGGCGTCGTCAGGCCTCCCGCGGCGAACCCGACGTCGACCCCGGATTTGGCGTCTCGCAGCCGCTCGAGATTCTCGACGTCCCCCCGGGACGGCCGAAGCTCGAGGGTGACTCCCGAGCGCGCGAGGATGCGGCGGTACTTCTCCCCGAGCTCACGGTAGGCGCCGCCCTCCGGGCCGGTCGACATCACGACCGTCCCGGGCGGGAGGAAGCGCTTGAAGGCGAGGACCGTCCAGGCGGCGACGGCACCGACAATCAAGATCGCGGCGACGGCCACCGCGAACAGAGGGTGCCGCCGAACGAAGTCGAGGATCTTCGGCCGACGCGCCGTCCGATCGGGTTCCGATGCCGCTCGCGACCTGGTCACGCCTCTTCGATGCCTTTGGAAGAGCCTATCCCGTTCCGCTGTCTCCCGACGCCGCGCGGCGGCCGGCCGACGCGCTCGACTTCACGTAGTCGGCGTTCATGCGGGCGATGAACTCGACGCGGATGCCCTTGGGGCACGCCGCCTCGCACTCGTTGTGGTTCGTGCAGGTCCCGAATCCCTCGGCGTCCATCCGCGCCACCATGTTCCGCACCCGATCGGGGCGCTCCGGCTGCCCCTGCGGCAGGATCGCGAGGTGCGAGACCTTGGCCGACGTGAAGAGCATGGCGGCCGCGTTGGGGCAGGCCGCGACGCAGGCGCCGCAGCCGATGCAGGCCGCCGCGTCCATGGCGAGGTCGGAATCCTCCTTGCGGACCGGGATCCCGTTGGCGTCCTGCGCGCCGCCGATGGCCGTCGAGATGAAGCCGCCCGCCGCGATGATGCGGTCGAAGGCGCTGCGGTCCACGACGAGATCCTTGATCACCGGGAACGCGTCCGCGCGCCAGGGCTCGATCGTGAGGACATCGCCGTCCTTGAAGAACCGCATGTGGAGCTGGCAGACGGTCGTCTTCGGACGCGGGCCGTGGGGCTTGCCGTCGATGACGAAGCCGCAGGTGCCGCAGATGCCCTCGCGACAGTCGTGGTCGAAGGCGATCGGATCCTCGCCCTTCGCCACGAGGCTCTCGTTGACGACGTCCAGCATCTCGAGGAACGACATGTGCTCGCTGACGTCGGGCGCCTCGTACGTCACGAAGCGGCCCTCCGACTTCGCGTCCTTCTGCCGCCAGACCTTCAGGGTGATTCTCATTACTTGTCGTTCCTGACTCTTTGTCGCTCCGCGACTTCGTCGCTCCGCACCGTTTTCGCTCCGCTACTTGTAGCTTCGCACCTGCAGGTCCACGTTCTCGAAGGTCAGCGGCTCGACGTTGCGGATCGGCTTCTTCCCGTCGCCCGCGTATTCCCAGGCCGCCACGTGGCAGAACTGCTGGTCGTCGCGCTTCGCTTCTCCGTCCGCCATCTGGTGCTCGGTGCGGAAGTGGCAGCCGCACGACTCGTCGCGCTCGAGGGCGTCGAGGCACATGAGCTCGCCGAGCTCCAGGAAGTCCGCCACGCGGCCGGCGACCTCGAGGGACTGATTGAGCTCCGCGCCCGACCCCGGGACCCGCAGGTTCTTCCAGAACTCCGCGCGCAGGCCCGGGATCTTGCCCATGCCGTGCTCGAGGCCCTTCTTGTCCCTCTCCATGCCGCAGTGCTCCCACATGATCTTCCCGAGCTCGCGGTGGAAGGACGCCGCCGGGCGCGAGCCGCCGGCCGACAGGAGCCGCTTCGTGCGCGCGGCGACGGCGTCCTCCGCGGCGCGGACCTCGGGGTGCGTGTCCGCCACGGGCGCGAGCTTCTCGCGCGCGAGGTAGTTGCCCATCGTGTAGGGGATCACGAAGTAGCCGTCGGCCAGTCCCTGCATGAGCGCCGACGCGCCCAGGCGGTTCGCCCCGTGGTCGGAGAAGTTCGCCTCGCCCAGCACGAAGAGGCCGGGGATGGTGCTCATGAGGTTGTAGTCCACCCAGAGGCCGCCCATCGTGTAATGGGTGGCCGGGTAGATGCGCATCGGCACCTCGTACGGGTTCTCGCCGGTGATGCGCTCGTACATCTCGAAGAGGTTGCCGTACTTCTCCTCGATCTTGGCCTTCCCGAGCCGTCCGATCGCGTCGTGGAAGTCGAGGTAGACGCCGTAGCCGGTGGGACCGACGCCGCGGCCCTCGTCGCAGACGCGCTTCGCGGCGCGCGAGGCCACGTCGCGCGGGACGAGGTTGCCGAAGCTCGGGTACATCCGCTCGAGGTAGTAGTCGCGGTCTTCCTTGGGGATCTGGTTCGGCGCGCGCTGGTCGCCCTTCGTCTTCGGGACCCAGATGCGCCCGTCGTTGCGCAGCGACTCGCTCATGAGCGTGAGCTTCGACTGGTACTCGCCGCTCACGGGGATGCACGTCGGATGGATCTGCGTGAAGCAGGGGTTCGCGAACGCCGCGCCCTTCTTGTAGGCGCGCCAGATGGCGGTCGTGTTGCAGCCCTTGGCGTACGTCGCCAGGTAGAAGACGTTGCCGTAGCCGCCGGTCGCGAGGACGACCGCGTCGCCGAGGTGGGTCGTCGTCTCGCCGGTGACGAGGTCGCGGGCCACGATTCCGCGGGCCTTCCCGTCGACGACGACGAGCTCCTGCATCTCGTGGCGCGCGAACATCTCGACCTGGCCCTGGCCGATCTGTCGCTCCAGCGCCTGGTAGGCGCCGAGGAGGAGCTGTTGGCCGGTCTGGCCGCGCGCGTAGAACGTTCGGGACACCTGGGCGCCGCCGAAGGAGCGGTTATCGAGCAGGCCGCCGTATTCGCGGGCGAACGGGACGCCCTGCGCGACGCACTGGTCGATGATGTTGACCGAGACCTCCGCGAGGCGGTAGACGTTCGCCTCGCGCGAGCGGAAGTCCCCGCCCTTGATCGTGTCGTAGAACAGGCGCCAGACCGAGTCGCCGTCGTTCTTGTAGTTCTTGGCGGCGTTGATTCCGCCCTGCGCGGCGATCGAGTGCGCGCGCCGCGGCGAGTCCTGGTAGCAGAAGCAGCGGACCCTGTAGCCGAGCTCCGCCAGCGACGCGGCGGCGCCCGCGCCCGCCAGCCCCGAGCCGACGACGATGACCGTGTACTTGCGCTTGTTGGCCGGGTTGACCAGCTTGATGTCGAACTTGTGCCTCTCCCACTTCTTCTCGAGCGGGCCGGAGGGGACGTTGGGTTTCAGCTCCACGGCAGCGGCTCCTCCGTCACTTCACGAGCCCGGCGAGCACGGCGATCGGGAACGAGCAGTTCCCGACGACGACGATGAGAGCGAAGATCCAGGCTCCGACGTGGGCCCAGCGGATGTAGCGGGGGTGCGAGACCCCGAGCGTCTGGAACATGCTCCAGACCCCGTGGCGCAGGTGCAGCCCCAGGAAGATCATCGCGACGATGTACGCGATCGACACCGGAACGCTCTGAAAGCCCGTCACGAAGTTGTGGTACACGTCGCCCTCCACGAAGGACGGGTGCACGGTCCCGAACGTGAAGTGGAGCAGGTGATAGATCACGAAGAGGAGGATGATCACGCCGCTCCAGCGCATGGTCCGCGAGGCGTACGTGGACTCCGTCCACTGCCGCTCCCGGTAGCCCACCGGCCGGGCCGCCCGGCTCGAGAGGGTCAGGGACGTCGCGGACCAGATGTGCAGGATGACCGAGAGCAGGAGCACGGCCCGGGCGACCCACAGGCCGGCGCCGTGGAGGAACTGCCGGAGGAAGACGGCGTAGCCGTTCAGGGCCTCGGGGCCCAGGTAGACCGTCAGGTTGCCGGCCAGGTGTCCCAGGACGAAGCCGAAGAGGATGGCGCCCGTGACCGCCATGACCACCTTGCGGCCGATCGAGGATCGCCAGAACGTGGTTGTCGCGGCCTGCGGCATTCGATTCCGGATTATATGCAGGCCGCCGAGGCCCGACGGAGCGGGCCCGGAGCGGGAATCCGGCCCGGGAATTCGACCCGGGGATCGCCGGTTCACGCAAGAGATGGGACGTTTTCGCCTCGCGATCATGGCCGTGCCCTTCGCGGGCCTCGCGCTTCACGCGGCTTTGCCCGCGCGGGGAGCCGACTCGGCCGCCGTCGTCCCGGACACGCGCAAGTTCCTCGAGGAGGTCCGGCAGAACCTCCAGAGCGACGAAATACTGCTCGACCAGTACACCTTCACGGAGGTCTTTCGGGAATCGCGGCTGGATTCGAACGGCGGCGTCAAGAAGACCAAGACCGAGGTCTACGAGGTGTATCCGTCCACGCAGCCTCGAAAGATCTATCGCCGGCTGATCTCCCGAGACGGCGCGCCGCTGACCGAGGCCGAGCTCGCCGATCAGGACCGCAAGCAGGAAGAGAAGACCGAGCGCCGGGAACAGAAGATCGCCTCGCAGGACGACGCCACGCGCCAGGCCCATGAGGACGAGAAACGCGCCAAGGAGCGCGCGGTCGTCGACGAGATCTTCCGCATGGATGACATCGGCGTCGTCGGCCGAGAGACCGTGGACGGACGGCCCACGATCATCGTGTCCTTCGTCCCACGGCCCGGCTACCGGCCGGTGACTCAGGGCGGCAAGGTCATCCAGAAGCTCGCCGGGCGCGCCTGGATCGACGAGGCGGACCGCCAGCTCGTGCGCCTGGAGGCGAAGCTGATCGACACGATGGGGGTCGGGCCGGCGAAGCTCGCCCGTCTCCAGAAGGGCGCGACGGCCTTCTTCCAGCGCAAGAAGGTCAACGACGAGGTCTGGCTGCCGGCCGAGGCCCGCTTCCAGGGAGCCGCGAAGGCTCTGCTTCTTTTCGGCACGCGCCTCGACGTCCACTCCACCTACGGCGACTACAAGAAGTTCTCGGTGTCGACGGAAGAGGACGTTTCGAGCGGGAACGGCGAGTCGTCCCCCAACTAGGATCCTGGCGCGACCTCTTTCAGCGTCTTCACCCCCGGGAAGTGCCGCACCGCGGCGAACCAGTACAACGGGATCACCGCCTGCTCCTCGCGTGCGACGCCCGTGAGGCGATAGGCGCGGGGAGTCCGCGCCCCGGCGTCCCACTCGAGCATGACGGTCTCCTGCGCCAGGCTCACCGTCGCCGACTTTCGCTTCTTGAGCTCCGCGGCGCTGAACGCGACCGCCTGACCGCCCTCGGCGACGACGAACACCCGGTCCTTCGGCGCGTAGCGCTTGTCCGCGATCTTGCGGCCGGAGAGTCCCTCCATCGACGAGGTCCCGTAGAGCCTGAGCTGCAGCGAGACGGCCGAGAGCTCTCCGGTGTCCATGCAGACGGTCTCCGGCTGAAGCTCCTCCCACGCGTCGGCCGTCGTCACCACCGCCCCCGGCAAAAGCCGCAGGCGCTCGCCCTCGAGCGGGCCGGAGAGGGCCGCTCCCGTCGCGGGCGACCAGTACGTGCCGGTCTCCTTGTCGCGGAGGACCAGCATGTCCCTCCAGAGCGCGCCGGAGTTCTCGAACGTCAGCGTGCGGCCGCCCACGCGCCGGTCGAGCGCGCCCGTGAAGTCCGTCAGCGCGCAGCGGGCGACGACGTAGGGGACGCCGCCGCTCTCGTCGTTGACGACCTCGTAGGTGTCGAGAAGGCCGATCGGGTACATGCGCGGCTCGCCGACCGCGACGCCGAGGACCCTCTCGTCGGGGAACGGCGGATCGGCCTGCTGTTTGACCCCGACCAGTTTGGGATGGTCCACGGTCCCCATGCTGCTCGGCGGCGCCATCGCGACGACCGGGTCGCCGCCGACCGTCGCGATCCGCGGCTTGGTGTCGTAGCCCGCGGTCTTGCAGGCGGTGTACGCGAGGAGGAGAGCGGCGAACGCCGCGAGCGAGGCGGGGCCGGGCCGGCGTTCCATCATGCCGGGGCCGATGCGAGGGCGGCCGGCGGCGCCGAGGGCGTGCGCACGATCCGCCGGTACTCCGAGTCGCGCTCGTAGGGCTCGCGGCCCGTCTCGCGGATCAGGCGCTCGAACTCCGCCCGCGTCATGCCGCTGGCCGTGGTGGCGCCGGCGGCGTGGGTGATGGTCTCGTCCACGACGGTCCCGACGAGGTCGTCGGCGCCGAAGTGGAGCGCCACCTGCGCGAGCTTGGTCCCGATCTGGATCCAGTAGGCCTTGATGTGCGGCACGTTGTCGAGGAGGAGCCGCGACGCGGCGATGACGCGCAGATCGAGCTGGCCGCTGGGCGTCGGCAGGTGCGCGAGCGGCGTGTTCTCGGGGTGGAACGCGAGCGGGATCAGCCCGGGGATGCCGCCGGTCTCGTCCTGAAGCTCCCGCAGCCGGAGCAGGTGGTCGACGCGCTCCTCGTCGGTCTCGACGTGCCCGTAGAGCATCGTGGCGTTCGTGCGGATCCCCTGGCGGTGGCACTCGCGCGCGACGTCGAGC
>Ga0207711_10000910_pt1 | contig 28458 bp, 20 predicted proteins | sample KBSS34metaG_FD_184401 | JGI IMG/M metagenome (GOLD analysis project Ga0207711, IMG submission 184401) | Switchgrass rhizosphere microbial communities from Kellogg Biological Station, Michigan, USA - KBS S3-4 metaG (SPAdes) (version 2) | ecosystem: Host-associated > Plants > Roots > Rhizosphere... | reverse complement strand
ACTGAGTTCTCTAATTGCAAGGGAGTCTCCACAAATCAGATGCAGATTCTAAAGAGGCAGAATGGCTGGTGCTCTCGGATGCGTGGCCATCTGACCACTGATGGTCGCACTGCAAACAGCTGTTGAGCCGCCGAAGCATCCTCTGGAAATACATACACGAACGAAGGTTCGCCAATCATCGCTTCTGCCGTAGTGCCCAGAATCTCAGCCATTCGCTGATTAGCATAGGCCGTGTTGCTATTCGCATCAATGATCCAGATGCCGTCTTGGTGCTTTTCCATACCGCCGTGGAAATTGATCGTAGCCGAAGAACATTGGCAGGGCAACCCAACCTGCGGAATTACGCCCTTGCGCTTTTCTCAAACCGGAAACCTTCAGTTCCGGGATCTTTGATCTCGGTCCCTCGCACAGTCAGGTCAAACGCAAACAAGGTCACGACGCGACCTTCTGAGATAACGTCCACCAATCGGTCTCCATCGCTGGTTGGTCCAGCCACGACCTTGACAACGGCACCCCTAGGCAGGGTTATCGCTACGCGCCTGCCGTCAATTACGTCCAGCGCTAGAGTGGGATTCTCCAGCTTGAATCTTCTGCCAGTTAACAAGGGCTTTAGGATAGCTAGTGACGGTCAGGGCTGCAAGTTGCACCCACTAGCGCTGCTTGGAAGCAGAAGAGCGAGAGCTAGAACGAGCGTTGTAACCACTGATCGGCGATATAATTTACTCGCGTGAAGCCGACGGCCGAATTTAAGTTCGGAGCGAGCGTGGCGGGTCATCTTCAGGCCCACTGTAGAAAATGTGGGAATGAAGCTCGCGTCGAATACGCGCCACGCACGATGGTCGTTTCTTGCGAACCCTGCAACATCAGCCACACTTTCAAAACTAGTCTCACCTTTAAGGTTACAAAGCGCCGGTGGTGGCAGGTTTTCCGCCCAAGGTAATTTCAAAGTAGCCACTACCAGTCGATTGGTAGCGGAAGCTTCTCGCCGATCATGGCGCGGGCACTTGGGTTTGCTTGCTCGGGTAGGGATGGTACGATTACGCCACGATGCGGAGCAACTTAGTGAGAGTCTTTACAACTGCCTTGATGGTCGTAGGGCTTTCGCAAGCACAGTCCAAATCTAGAGATCTTTCCGCATATGACGTTATCGGTCCTTTCAATCTACCGATACGTAGTGGTGACGATTCTCCCGAGCAGGGTAGGATACGAGCATTTCTATGGGACCACTGGAGGCAGCAGAGAAGGGGTGTCGTCAGAGTACGTCACCAGTGGGTGGAAGGAATCTCTGACGTTACTTACTTTGTAGAACCAGATAGCCGTGGAAGATGGGCGATTACCCAATCTAGCGGAGGAAGTGAGCGCTCGTGCAATCTAATCGAACGAGTAGAGCCAGATCGTCTTCGTGTTCCAATCATTCCTATACCAGATGACGAGTCAAGGAAGCCAGAGAAGTACCTACTTCATCCGAAGTGTTGGAAGGATGATCCCAACGCTCGGCTTTGGTAGCTGAGCGACCCCCGGTGCAATCTCAAACTGAACCACTACCCTAGGAATTAAAATAACGAGCTGTCAGGATGCCTAACGAGCTTTCGTTGGGTCCCCGTCTTCCGACGGATTGCGTCTCTTAGGACAGCCTGTTCGGTCGCGTTCATCGAGACACGCTGGACACATTGGTACGCCGGCCTCATACAACTCCGTTTCTTGCCCACAACGTTTGCACTGAGCCATTGTTTCGCTCCCTTCATCGCTAAGCAAAAACCGCACAGCCAAGAGAGGTGCAAGCGATGGACCAGCCGATGTAAGCGCAGTTAACTCAATGCGCTAGCACTGGGAATAATTTTCCTGTAGGAATGTAACTTTCCGCTTCCCTCAACGTATTAGATGTACAACGCGGCAATTTACAGCCCGGGCGTCCCTTTCTGATACCCCCCCAACGCTGACGAGAAACGCCCTGGCTGCGCCGCTCGGAACAATGGTGTGGGCCAACGGTGCGGTCCAGTACGGCTGCCTGAACCATTTGCAGTGTTAGAAAACGGCGGAGGGACTGCCGCTTTATAAATTTGCCGTCCGGTGATTCCTAGGGGTACTGTAAGGACGTGGCCATGCACCCCAAAGCTCATCTGCCGCCCTGTGAAGAGAAGCAACGCCTGCGCCTAGTGTGCAAAGAGGCAGCAGAGCGCTATGCTGAAGCCGTCGATAAGGCCAATCAGCATCGTGGCAAAACCTCGAAGGAGCAATCTGAGCGTCTGCGGGCGGTTGTGAATGAGGTTAGAAACGCCCACAATGCAGCCCGCCTAGCGCTTCAACAGCACAAGCAGGAACATGGCTGCTGAGGAATGTAACTAGCTAATCCCGAAGGCTCCACTCTCTCCCGAACTGGTAAGCGTAGCAACGACGCCTACAGCCAGCTTCGTCCATCTGGTGCATCTCAAAGCAGTCGCCGCGAGCGAATCTGACACCCAAAAACTTTTTAGCCCTTCGTTGAAACCCCACAGTACGCTGCTGAATTGCTGTAGGCTTGAAACATGCAAAAGTGGGAATATCGAATTGAGCACGACATCCCTTCTGACGATACTTTGGAAAAACTGAATGCGCTCGGCGAAGAAGGATGGGAGTTGTGCGGCGGAATCTTGACGACGAAAATGATTACGGGAGCGAAAATCGACTATTGCTTCAAACGTCCTAAAGAGTCACCTCCTCAGTCACATCTCCAGGAAGTGGAATCTGAAGGCCTAGAAAGTCGTTAGCCCAGAGCCTGCACTTCTCGGTGTATTCGGCGAAGCTAGAGTGGCTAGTCGGATCCGAGATGTGCGGCAACTCTGTAACGTCTTGCTACTGGGAACTCTTTTAAATTTTTAAACGTTTTCCACAGTGAGCGCCATCTCGCTATCACTTCGGTTTGAGGCGCCCTGCGTGTGACCATCGCTGCGTTCACGAAATGTCCCTCCCTCCCCATATGTTGTCTTAACTACCTCGCTAAGGGAGGATGTTTAGTGAACCGATTTGTAAAACCCTCGCACAGACTTCTCACACCAAGGGGAGCCACGCTGCCGCGCATTGGGCGAGCCGTGTGCAGCCGGTCTGTCAGAGGAAGGCCGATCTACTCGCTCAGAGTGCGAACCCTCATAGCGCGTCCTACGTGCGCGATCTATAGCACTCCATCACAACGCATCTCAACGTAGATACGAGGGTCTCAACGTGGAGCACCCTACTGTGACGCATGGACACATTTAGTCTGTTTTTCGGGAACTTCTCTATGTCTCTCCTATGTGGAGAAAAGGTAAAAAGTGGTTAGAATGCGTCTACGTGTCAGAGTTCGAGTTAAACAACTAGCTAGTTCGCCGCTCGGAAGCCGTCAATCCCCGCTGAAACCGTCGAACGAAGTCAACGACGCCGATTCCTAGGACCTCGCACAGGGCCTGGAGTTCGAGCAGATCTAACCTGCGTTCTCCACTCTCGTAGTTGCTGACGAAGGACTGTGGTTTGCCAAGCTTGACCGCCACATCCGTCTGGCGCAAACCAGCTTCGAGGCGCACCTGGCGTAGCAGGTTCAATAAGACCGCGCGACGCTGTGCCTTGACGTTGGACCTCGCCATGAAAGCCGAGGATAAGCAGGGGTTGACTCATATCCGAAAAGTCGATATTGTGACTAGACCGTGAAATCAGCAGCATTTATTCTGGCGTTACTTTGTGCACTTGCTCCTTCCGTAGCGGCCAAACGGAAACCAAAGACCTTGACGCAAGCTCAAGCGCCGGGGCCTACGCTCCCAGAGACCACCGCCTACATAGTTCAAATCTTGAACGCGGATGGAAAGGCAACTGGATATAGCGGGGGCACTGCGAATGATTCAATTTTCTCTAGTTCTCTTGAGACCTTGAATGCGCGGTCTTCCGGGTGCCAAATCTACTACGAGATGAAAGAAACCTCGTCTCTAATCAGTAAGGGAACTAGTAGCTTTGACACCAAGACATATGGCGTAGCCTTAGATCTCGCTTCAGTAATCGCCGGATCCCTTGAGGGCCCCACTTCTATCCCTGGCTTTCCGATCTTCACAGACATGAACGTCCACATCAGACTGGAGCATCCATTAGTGGTTACTGCTCATCGGCATGAAGATTTGGGAGATCCACCGGCACGCGATTTCGACGAGCAGCAGAACATGAGTAAGCTTACTCTCCCAGCGCGCGACTGGGACACTGGGAGCCGACTGGCTAATGCCTTGCGGCACGCAATTGACTTGTGCGGGGGCGGGAAGGCAGATCCGTTTAGATCTCGCTAGCCTTCGTGAGAAGCGTAGAAAGGACCACGGCCTTGTTCGGAGCCGGGTGTTCGTACGGAACACTTGGGCTTTACAGATCAAGCTTCCCCCCGCTTGCTCGTCAGTTTGGATCCGAGCTCGTTAGGCGGACCAGGAAATCCTGGAACAAAAAATATGCCGAACTCGCCAAAGTGGCAGCCCATTTGGGGAAGTCGCTCGATACTGTCTCGCTGGAGGAAATCTGGACGCGCATTGACTATCACGCGAAGTTTCAGGGTACATTCTCCAAAAGATGGAATACTGCATCTGCTGTCACTGAGCTAAAGTCAGCCCTGTTGCAGCTCTACGGGCGTTCTTGCGACCGACTCGCAACGACACTTCCTCTTTCGAGGGGATACACCCTTGGCCGCATTCTGAAGGAGATGAAATCCGGCGATACGCTGATTTCGCTGAACTATGACACGCTCGTCGAGCGTCTTTTTGGGAAGCGAAACAACCTTCGATTACTACATTGTTGCGGTCCGCCAAGGACCGGAGTGGTTCGGTTGTTGAAACCGCATGGCTCAGCCTCCTGGAACCTTCACGATTTAGGACGAAATATAAACGATGGGGAGCCATCGCTCGAATCGCTAGGCCGTGTCAGCCAGCAAGTGGAACCACTACTCCTCGGAGCAGTTCCCATTAAGAGCGAACTAATCACCGAAGTGCAGTCTCATTGTCGCGCGCCGAGGGTTTTCGAGATCGTACGTAACCACTGGCGTGGCGTTGCCGACTCTATCCGAGATGCTGACCGGTTAGTGGTCGTGGGATACGGCTTTCCTCAAGAGGATTCCTACGGCAGATTCTTTTTTGCTGAAGGCATGCGCGAGCGGAAGAACGGGCATCTTTTGCGAATTGAGTTCTACGAACTGCCGGAACGCGAAGGCATAACACGGTGCTCTATCTATGAGGCCTTTCCGGGGGTTTCAGACGTCCGATATGTGGGACAGGTCAAAGCCGCCCCCGCTCGTTAGCCGAGGCTTCCAAGTTTGCAGTTTTTGTATTTTTTTTTGGAGGGTGCCGCGTCTGACGTGCAGGCGCACGTCACCTGCCAAGCTTGGCGCATCAGAAGGTGGTCAAGGGATCGTGCCACTGGCCTCGACGTTTGGAACCTTCTCTGTGATTTCAATACTAGTGGGCCGTTTCGTACTGGTCACCTGAGCGAAAACCATTCGAGTGATTTGGTAAGTCGTCGCTAGGTAGGCAAGTAGAGCCGGAATAGATCCCCTAGGCTGCCTAAGACCCTCGTTTAGCCGCCAGACGTTTCGCAGTACGCTTCTTTGCTGCTGCGAGCGAGGCCTTCTTAGCGCGCGCGGAGCGCTCAGCGGGTGTCAGGTTCGCGGCTGCCTTCTTTCCCCCGAGGCGTCCATATTGTTGCGATATCGCCGTCATTGCGGCGCGAATCTCAGGCGGAATCTTCACAGCCATAGCTTGATGGTACACCTAACCGGGTTGGGTACTCAAAAAGCGCACGAAATACTGTATTTATTGCTTGCAATCATAGGGGGTAAGGTGTATTCTGGACATGACTTCTGGTGTTCGATTACTAAAGGGAATCGCACATTAGAAGCTAATCGGGACCGCGACAAGTTGGCGCTTGGCACGGCCCCTAAACAACGCGAAAGGTGAGTTTCACGATGTCTACCTCTGACATTACCGCAACCAATCCACGGGACGTTTACGCTCGCGTGACGGACCAAATAGTAACTGCAATCGAACAGAGCTCAGGAACGTGGCGCATGCCCTGGCATACATCAGGCCGGTTTGCCTTCTCGCCGATCAACGTGGCCAGCAAAAAGCCATACAGGGGGATTAATACCGTCTGCCTGTGGGCGGCTGCTCAAGCCAAGGGGTACGAGTCGGGCGAATGGGCAACGTATAACCAATGGCAGGATCGCGGCGCGCAAGTTCGTAAGGGCGAGAAATCGACCCTCGTTGTTTTCTGGAAATTTGCGAACGAATCCCGCGAGTCCCAGGACGATGGCGACCAACCTGCAAATGGCTCCCGCCTATTGTTCACCCGTGGCTATTCCGTCTTCAATGCGGCCCAGGTGGATGGCTATGAACCTAGAGCCGAACGTGAAATACCGATCCCTGAGCGAATCGCACACGCGGACGCGTTCTTCAGCTCTGTGGGAGCAGATCTTCGCCACGGTGGGAATCAGGCTTTCTACTCACCGGCGACTGACTATATCCAGATGCCGCCCTTTGAGGCATTCAGGGATGGGATCTCGTACTATGCGACTCTCGCCCATGAGCATACTCACTGGACGGCCAGCACGGCCCGGTGCAATCGGGAACTGGGAAAGCGATTCGGTGATAACGCGTATGCTGCCGAGGAGCTGATCGCGGAGCTAGGGGCCGCGTTCACCTGTGCGCACCTGGGACTGAGCACTGAACCGCGCGCCGATCATGCCCAGTACATTCAGTCCTGGCTGCGAGTCCTGAAAGCTGACAAGCGGGCCATTTTCACGGCAGCGAGCAAGGCGCAGCAGGCTTGCGACTGGCTGACGCAGCGAGTGGATCTCCCCGTGTGCGCCATGAAGGTCGCAGCATGAGCGACTCCACCGAGATCATTGGACCCATTCAAAATGACAAGGGGACGGACTTAGTTCCGTCCTCCCTTGATAAGGCGCGGGAGTTCGCTCGACACAGCAAAGCCGAGAGTACGCTCAGGGGTTATCGTTCAGACTGGCGGGACTTCTGCTTGTGGTGCGAAGGGAACGGTTCGTGCCCTTTGCCTGCGTCCCCTGAGAGCGTGGCCGCATACATTGCCGAGTGTGCCGGTAGGCTGAAGGTGGGCAGCATCCAACGCCGTCTAAACGCCGTTGCTGAGGCTCACAAAGCCAGAGGCCTGGATTCGCCCACGTCTTCAGGCATGGTGCGGAATACTCTCAAAGGAATCAAGCGCACCCTGGGGACTGCCACAGTTCAGAAGGTTCCAGCACTGACGGCAGATATTCGGGCGATGGTGGATTCCACAGACGAGGGACTGATCGGGCGAAGGGACCGCGCGCTTGTCCTGCTTGGATTCGCGGGCGCATTCCGTCGCGCCGAATTAGTTGCACTCGATGTATCAGACCTGGACTTCAACCGGGACGGGCTAACGGTGACGCTCCGACGCAGCAAGACAGATCAAGAGGGCCAAGGCCGCAAGATTGGGATTCCGTACGGATCGAATCCTGAGACGTGTCCCGTGCGGACGCTGCAAGCGTGGCTTGAAGAAAGCGGAATCACTGGTGGGCCCGTGTTCTGTTCAGTCAATCGCCACGGAAAGGTTCTGTTGGGCGGACTCTCGCCTATTGACGTTGCACGGATCGTGAAGAAGCTGGCTGAGCGCGCGGGTCTGGACCCATCCAAGTACGCGGGTCACTCTCTCAGGGCCGGTCACGCCACTAGCGCAGCCGCGTCAGGGGCCAGTGAGCGCTCCATTATGAATCAAACCGGACATCGTTCGGTTCAGATGGTCAGACGTTACATTCGTGAGGGCAGTCTGTTCCGAGAGAATAGCGCGGGGAAGTTGGGACTCTAGGAAATAAGGGACTGAGACGTTCAATCAACGGTCGTACGTTCAGTACAAACCAAGCTTCCACCCCTCACGACTAGGCGACCGTTGGCAATCAGCACATCCCGTTCTCTATCGATTACTGAGCAGATTTCATCAGTTGCACGACCAAACCCCAGTAGGCGACAAGTCCCACTCGCGACGTCATCTGGAGCGATGCCGTAGCTCTCCTTAACAAGGTGCTCAACCGCAACTCGAATTTCCTCTGGGGCAACGTGCTCGATCTTCTTAGCGGACGGCGGGAGATCCGACCGATCCCTGACCATGGCCTCAATCGCATCTGTTCTCCATAGAAAGCCGTCTCGAATCAGAAACTGGCCCGACCGAGATCCTACCTGGCAAGCACGCTGAAACGAGTCTTGAATTCGACTGCCCAGCCGCTGTACCCCGGCTGCGGATGCCACGCGTCGAACAGCCTCCAGCCAGAAGATCGGGCTCTCGACGGCGACAACATCCTTAAGCCACTGGGAAAGTTGCCGAAGATCAACGAGATGTAGCTCCGTCGACCCAAGGTTGATGTGAAGGTCTGCCGTCTGGTATTTGCTGGAACTGTTGATCGTGCGAGCTCCCGTGTTCGTGGAGGTCCGAGCCTCATGCGGATCGTTTCCTGAAAACTTCGAAGGTAGGTCACTTGCGGCGCGGTGCATGTCACGGGGGTGAAAGGGTCGTTCTTTCGCCCGCTCAATTACCTCAATCAACTTGTTCAGTTCCCGCTCAGGTGTCCGGAACCAGTCTGTTGACCATATCCGGTGAATCTCCCAATTAAGACCCTCAAGGACAGCCTGCCTAAGGCGATCCCGATCACGTGCGGACCTCGCATTGTGGTACGCGGCACCGTCACACTCAATCCCAATTAGGTAGCGACCAGGTCGTTCGTCGTCTACCACTGCGAGGTCCAGGAAGAATCCAACACATCCAACCTGTGGATGCACCGTGTAGCCCTTCTGTCTGAGCGCATGCAACACTTGCTCTTCGAAAACTGAATCCTGCGGCTTGTCACTGGGCAACGGGATATCGATCTTTCCCGTCGCCGCGAAGCTTAGGAAGGTCTTCAGCGCCAGGACACCAGATGAGGTCGTGCGGTTCAGATCTAGATCGTCAGCACTCAACGTGGTAAAAACCTCGCAGCGCTGTTTCGCACGGGTAATGAGGACGTTTAAACGCCGCTCGCCACCGGAGCGGTTCAACGGACCAAAACTCATGGACAAATATCCTTCGGCAGTCCTCCCATAACCTACACTGATGAAGATCACATCTCGTTCATCACCCTGAACGTTTTCGAGGTTTTTCACGAAGAACGGTTCGTGGGTTTGAGACGCGAAGAATTCTTCGCAGGTGGGATTTTGTCGCCTCAGAGCCTCTACATGAGCCAAGATCGCGTCCATCTGAGCCATGCTGAACGCGGCGACACCCAGGCTAAAACGCTCACCTTCTGGCTTGCGAAGTTGTTCCCGCGCGTGATTGATAACTGCTACCGCAACAGCTCTTGCCTCCTCAGGGTTAGTGCGTGTGCGGCTGCGGTCATAAGGTGCGTTTTCAAGATGACGGTAAACCAGTCCGAGCTGGTAACGCTCGCGGTCTGGGCTCGGAAACACGATCAAGCGGTCGTCGTAAAACAAATGATTTGAAACCGTGATCAACGACTCGTGTCGACTTCTGTAGTGCCATCGCAGCATCCGTTGGTGGGCGCCACGGGAGCAGAAAAGACCCAGGATGCTTTCGATATCTGAAGTCGCTAGGTCGTCCTCATCCGATTCAATTTCCTGAGCCACCAATGTGTCAAAGAAGCTGGTGGGTGGCAGTTGTTTGCTGTCACCCACGACAACAGTTTGTCGACCCCTTGCTATGGCACCGAGAGCGTCGGCTGGTTTGACCTGACTAGCTTCATCAAAGATGACCAGGTCGAACTCCAGGGAACCGGGAGGGATGAAGTTGGCGATCGACAACGGACTCATCATGAAAACGGGCTTGATCCCTTGGATGGCGTTTCCAGCCTTGGCCATCAGCTTCCGGAGTGGAAGGAAGCGTCCTTTCTTTTCGAACTCATGCCGCAGCACACCGATCTGACCGTTCGAAGTGTCCGAGGTTGGGACGCGTCGCGAGTGTCGGAGAGCAATGATTAGCCGATTCAGTGCAAGCCCGCGAGCATCCAGCTTCCGAAAGCGATCGACAGCCTGACTGTGTTGTATTCCGTCGAATTGCGCCAGCGCCGGCCGTTCCTGAAATGCCTGCTCCAACAAGCCAGAGAAATAAACGTAGTTGAAGAGGTCAGCTAAATGGCTACCAGCACTATCCCACGTATTCGCAATGTGAACCACAGAATCAAGCAATTCCGAGCGACAATCAGCAGCCGCCTGGTTGTATCCCACCAAAGAATCCAACTCCGCAACTCGCGACGCCAAGGCATTCCGATTCTCAGCGAGGTCTGCAAGAGCCTGCGTTTCGACGGGCGATGTGCCATCGTATTCGAGTATTTCCAAGAACTCATCCGCAACACGCGTTTCGTTTTTGATCGCGAGTTCAAGTGCAGACGTCTTTTCACTAAGCACAACTCGCTCACTACTTTGTCGCAGGGCATCCAGACACCATGGCGCGAGTTCGCCGTTAGATATTCGCTCCACAGCAACAACCATCCACTCAAGTTGCGCACGAAGGACATTCCAATTCGACTTTTCGCCGATGTATGAGTCCCCAAACAAAGCACTTAACGTTGGTGCCATTGAATCGTGCAAAGCTTCGATGCGCGCCGCATCCAAGATGGTGTCCGCGACCTGGATCATACCCGCAACATCGGTGGGACGAGAATTGGTCATAAGCGCGGAGACTTCATTCCGTGCAGATCGCCACCGCCCAGATAGAAAGCGCCACCAGTGGGGCCCTGTTTCTGCAAGAGTCTGTCGGAGAACCGTGACATCTTTGGTCCAAGCGTCAGAACGCAAAAGTGGAGTCCAAAGGCTCCTAATCTCGCGAAGCCGCTGCCCTTCATTGATCGCTACGCTGATCTCTTCGGTACGGGTTGTCCACTCCGAAGCGTGTGTGTTGCCGATCTCGGCGATCGGTGCGGCTAATATTTGGAGGGCTGTTCGAAGAGCTAGCATGCTATCCGCACGTGATATCGGCGGTGAACATCCGCAAAGGGTCGCGACTTCTTGTCCGGCCCGAATCAGGTCCTTTGCTGAAGCGGAAGCCCGCAAGAGAAATTGCCGGACGCGTTCACGCTGGGTTGGTAAGAATACGCGAAGTTGACTTCCCCAGAACGGATGGTTAATTGGCACTCCACAGCGACTAACTCGCTCCTGAAGAGTTGCTACAGAAGCCCGTTTGCGAAGCAGGTCAACCTCCGTCCACTCGCCACTGCCCGGAATACTCAGATGAGGGGCCGCTATGTGGTTCAGCCGCTCCTGAATGGGCAAAAGCTGACCGTAAAGTGAGCACGGCGTCTCAGTCGAGTTCCCGACAGGTGAATTGACTTGGTGGCAGTAAGCATTGAGCCGGATACGCGTATCTTCAAGCGCTGCTAGGTCAGACTCTATGCGCGGAACTTGAGGTTCACGCATCTGTGCGGTGCGTCGCAATTCTTCGATAACGGCCTTCTTGTTAGCTTTATTACTATGAAGCTCCAAACAAGCCGCTCCCAGCCCAGCAGCCTTCATGCGCCGAGCGACTACGTCCAAAGCTGCCATTTTCTCTGCAACAAACAAAACTCTCTTCCCCGTCGCAATCGCCCCCGCAATCGCATTGACTATGGTTTGCGATTTCCCTGTCCCAGGTGGGCCTTGAATGACCAAGCTGTGGCCATCCGCAATATCAAGCAGCGCATTAGTTTGGGAACTATCAGCGTCAACGACCTGAAGCATGTCCTTTTCGCTTGTATGGTTGTCTACAAAATCCAACTCGCCATATTTCGATCCATTACCCGCTAACGTGCCAGTCCCTAGTAAGTTGTTCAGTAAGTCCTGCCCTATGAGCGTCGTTCCATCTGGCCAAGTGGATGGGTCCAGATCGCGATACATGAGAAATTTCGAGAAAGAGAAGAAACCCAGAGCGACAAAGTCTTCGTCGATCGACCAAGTGGGTTGGCCAGATATTGCTTTTCCAACTGCTCGGAAGTAGGCTCCAACATCAAGATCTTCCATGTCCGGAAGTTCTGGAAAATTGATACCAAAACTTTGCCGAAGAAATTCGGCAAGGGATACGTTACCGCCAAGTTCTTCGCCTGTGTACTTAAGGTAAAATCGTTCGCGCGCGTTTGAGCGCTCCAATTCGACTGGGATCAGAATCAGAGGTGCGCGATGCGCTTCTTCGCTCGACTCGGATTCTCGCCAATCCAGCATTCCGAGAGCAAGGAAAAGCGTGTTTACTCCCTGCTCCTCAATCGATGAGCGCGCCGAATAATACGTCGTCAGTAAGCGGGTTTGCAACTGCTTGGAACTCAAAGACGTCTGAAGGTATGTGTCCGTTAAGCGCTTCTCCGAATCGTCAGGAACGAAATCCGCCTCCGTGCCATTCGTCACTTCGTCGAAGCGTTGGGAATAATCTTCTTCCCGACTATCAGATTGCAAGAAGGAGAGGCGGCGTCCTTCAACCACGAGAAGTCGATAGATATCGCCGGGGCGCTCGTCAACAATTTCGAGGCCCCGGGATTTTAGGAGCCGGTAGTTTAGAAGGGGATTTCTTAGGCCCAGGTCCAGCAATTCCTTGCGGACTTCGTTGAGAATTGCGGTGAGCCCCTCCAATTCGGGTTGTGCTGGGGCATCCATGTGTTCTGTGACTAAGACTATGAAGATATCATTTACACGAAGCAGACTCGCTATAGAGCCTAGAATTTCAGCTAGGGAGCCTTGAGCCCTGCCCCCAGGGGCCGCCCACTCGTTTCTCCTGGAGGTTGTCGAATGGGCAAATCTGGCGATCTTCCGTTGACACCTCAGTGTGGGAGCATGGAATCATTCTTGGTCATTTTGGGTAACTTTCGCTATTAGCGCCCGATAGGGAAGAAAGGTAAAAAGTGCCTAAAACGTGTCCATGTGTCCTTCCAGGTTGTGCTTGAGTTTTTTGGGTTGAGCGGGGGAAGAAGTAGCCTGCGTCAGACGTAGTGCGGGCGTCAGCGTTCTGCTTCGGGTTCAATCCCAAGTTGCTTTAAAACGGCTCAACTACATCCGGCCCCTTCTGAGCCCACTCTAACGTGGGTCGGGCATTCAATTCCGCTTCAGACCGGCGGCCCAATTAACCACTACGGTGATGGGCGCGCTAGCGGATTGTCCCACAGGTGCGGGAATCAGGAAGCGGCCGTCCTTGGTGACGTCGAACGTCCCAGCGTTGGCGGGGAGGTCGAAGAGCGGTTTCGCCGGGTCGCTGTCGAATTTGTTACCAACTCCATTTCGCACCGCGATCACCATCAGCTTCCCATTTGCGCCGCGAAAGAAGAGTTCCTTCCCATCCCGGCTCCAAACCGGGCTGATACCGCCGTCGGTCGAAACCTGCCACTTGCCTCCTGGTTTGGGAAAACTCTGCACATAGATTTCGTTCCGCTTGGTCTCATTTGACTCGTAGGCCAGCCACTGACCGTTGGGCGAAACTTTCGGATTTTCCTGGTCGAACTCAGATTCTAGATATGGAAACGGTTTCCGATCGCCAAACAGGGGCAGCACCCAGACCGCCAGTCCTGTCTTCGAGGTGCGGCCGACTTCCTCGATCAAGTACTGGCCATCGCGTGACCAGTCCCGCACGCTCTTGGAACGCGCATCTTTGTCCAGTTCTTCATCCTGGCCCACTCCGCTGGCGGTCCTCTGATACACCCTAGGGGTTCCGCTCCGATTGCTTCCGAAAGCGATCTTGCTGCCATCGGGAGACCAGACCGGGTTAGCATTGCCTCCAGGAGCTGAAGTTAAACGGGAGTCCGTATTACGCGCCAAATCATGCACCCAAATATCGCTGACTCCAACTTGACGATCGATGCGAGTGATGGCCACCGCGCCGCCGTCTGGGGACAGTACCGGCTGGCCCGCAAAATCGACCGGCGGTCCTACCACTCCAAGAGTCTTTCCTTCACGGTCGTACCAGGTAAGCTGTCGATTGTTCGCATCCACGCCGCCCAGGCGATACGCCAGCGTGCCAGTCGCGGAGGCTGAGAAAAACCCGTACGATCCAAGCGTGCCGATTTGTTCGGCTACCGCGACCGGCTCCCCACGCAGCTCGAAGCGCTTCGCATCGAACGGCTGAGCCATAAGGACTCGGTCTTGGAGGAACACCAGGTACCCCGGCCCGGAGCCTGTAGGAGGGATATATATCGAACTCGATTGCTCCGGCAAAATTCGCCTGGAGCCCTGAGCATCGGGCTTGGCGTCCAGCGATCCTAGAAACACCCCGGCGTTCTCCGCGCTTGCGGCGAGCCGCGTGTACAGGAAATGCCGGCCATCCGGCAGCAAGACTGGGAATCCGTGCGCTCTTTCCTGCCGGGAGGCGTCTGTCTTGGTGATTTGGGACGCCTTGCCTTCCGTGGGGGAAACACGCCACACTCCTGGGCCAGCGCCTCGGTTGCCGATCAGCATGGTTCCATCCGGAGCCCAGAAGCCCACACCCGCCCCCGCCGGAAGATCAACTACTGTCTGAACGGGTCCGCCCAGAACATCGATTCTCTTAACCTTAGTTCCGTCCCCAAACGCGATGAAACGGCTGTCCGGCGACCAGAAGGGACTGGCCGCACCCTCGGTACCGGCCAAGGGCCGGGACTCCAGCGAATCGATGTTACGAATCCACAGTCGGCTTCGGCCGTCCGCTCCATCGGCGACGAAGGCGAGCTTCCGACCGTCCGGCGATAACGTCAGGTAGATGTCGAATGAACCCATGGCTGGTGCTGAAATCTGAAAGCGTACGGTCTCAAGGGGAACGTGCGGATTTTGGCGGAGGAGAACGTAGCCCGCCAGCCCGAGCGCGATCAGGAGCACTACGCCAGCCACAGTCGGCCACAGCCACGTCCTTTGCGAGAGCGTTGTAGTCTGCGGAGTGTTCTGCGGAGCGATTTCGAGCAAGGGCATCGCATCGCCGATATCGCGCAGGCGACGGTTCGGGTCCTTCTCCAGGCATCGGCGAAGCAGGAACTGCGCCTGAGGCGGAGCCAGATTCAAGCCCGCTTCTTCCTTGATCACCGAAGCCAGAACCTCGGTCATCGTTTCTCCCTGGAACAGCCGACGCCCTGTGAGCATCTCGTGCAACACCACGCCGAACGCCCAGATGTCGGCGCGCTTGTCCACGGGCTTGCCTTTGGCTTGCTCGGGAGGCATATACGCGGCCGTGCCCAGAATCATTCCGGCCTCGGTCTGGCCCATCGTAAGCGTCGGCGAATCATCAGAGGCAACCGATGGCGTTCCACCAATCTTCGCCAGCCCAAAATCCAGAACTTTGACAGTGCCGTCGGGTTTGATTTTGATGTTGCCGGGCTTCAAGTCGCGATGGACCACGCCTTTTTCATGAGCGGCTTCGAGCGCGGCCGCGATCTGGCGCGCGATGACTGTGGTTTCGTCGAGCGGAATCGCGCCTTGCGAGATGCGTTCGGCCAGCGTCGGCCCCTCGACCAGCTCCATCACCAGGTAATTGGGTCCGACGTCGAACAGCGTACAGATGTTGGGATGATTCAGCGCGGCTACGGCGCGGACTTCGCGGTCGAAGCGCTCGTTGAAGCGCTCGGCGGAAACCTTGATCGCAACGTCGCGGCCCGTGCGCGGGTCGTGTGCCCGGTACACTTCACCCATTCCGCCCTTGCCGATCGAGGAAACGATCTCGTAGGGGCCGAGTTTGTCGCCGACAGAAAGCGGCATATCAGTGATAACGGACAGTTTACCCCATCAGGAATGAGTTAGCGCCTGAATCATGGCGTATCCGCATACTATCCCGGATTCCGGGCCATATATCGGCAACCTGTCCATGGCCGTTGGGAGCCAAACGAGACGCCTTTAAATTAACTACTTAATGTTAACCGTGGCCCGACGCGCCTAGTTCGATTCCCTCCGCACACGAGACGGACAATTTAGCCCGAGTCCCAACCCCTTCCCTTTCGATGAAACCGCTGGTTTGAGGCGCGCGTCTAAAAGTTAGGCCTATGTTATGATAGAACAGATGAGCGTGATAGCAATTCCTCCAGCCGCGATGAAGTTCTTTCGTCTAACCGGCTCCGTCGGCGGTAAGAAGCGGGCGTCCCTGTACACCAAGGAGCAGATCCGCGAGTGGGGAAAACTCGGTGGGCGTCCTCGCAAGGATGCCTCCAAGAATTCCAAGAAAGGCGGTAAGTGATGGTCTACAAACGCGGGTTGCATTGGCACATGGACTCGACGGTCAACGGCGTCAGATATCGTGAAGCACTGGACACCACTGATCGGCGCGAAGCGGCGGCTCTGGAAAAAAAGCGCGTCGGAGAAATCCAACAGGGCAAGGGAGCGTCGAAGGCCGGACGCGAGTTCGCCAGGTTGCCATTTACGGCTGCCGCAGATCTGTTCCTCGAAGAGCGCAAGCCTCACGTTGCTGATCGCACCCTCCAGCTTGAGCGGAACCTGCTTTCACCTTTACGCAAATTCTTTGGCGGGCGGCTTCTCCTTCGCATACGTGCCGAAGACATCGCGGGGTACCAGAGGAGCCGCAGACTAACCGGCATATCTGGGCGGACGCTAAACATGGAGATTTCAGTGCTTCGCCGAATGATGAAACGCGGGAAGGTTTGGAGCGTGATTGCTGAAGACGTTAAGCTTGACCGGGAGAACACAGGTACTATCGGCAGGGTTCTGACTGCGGAAGACAAGAAGACGCTTTTCGAGACGGCTGCGACCAAAGATGAGTGGATGGTTGTATACTGCGCCGCTGTCTTAGCTGTCAGTACGACGTGCCGTGGCATTGAGCTGAAACACCTGCGTTGGGGAGACGTGGATTTGTATGCGCGTTCCATGTCAATAAGGCGGAGTAAGACTCAGGCTGGACATCGAACTATTCCGCTGAACGCTGATGCGGTCGCGGCGCTTGCCCGTCTGCGCGAGCAGGCAGAGTTCCTTGGTTTTGGTGCTGCGGCTCATTACGTATTTCCGTCGTGCGAGAGAAGGCGATTTGATCCAACGCGTCCACAGAAGACTTGGCGTACAGCATGGCGTTCCTTGGTGGAAGCCGCCGCAAACCGCGCAGGGGAGAAAGCTGCAGCGAACGCCGTGAAGCCCGGGGCAGATCCTGAGGAGGCTCGCGCGCTGGCTCGGGAGAGCTTTGTATATCGAAATGGTGCACGACTTCGCTTCCACGACCTCAGGCACCAAGCGATTACCGAGCTGGCCGAGAACGGCGCCTCTGACGCGACCCTGATGGCTTTGGCCGGTCATATGTCGCGTGAGATGATCGAGCACTATTCCCACGTGAGAATGACGGCAAAGCGGGAGGCTTTGGAGGGGCTTTCGAGTGGCTTAATTACGGGACCCCAATCCGACCAGAAACCGGGGTCGGATGCGGTCCAATGAAGGGTTGCGTCACAATCTACGTCACAAACGGCCAGTCTGGTGGCTGGCCGTCTTTGTATGTGGCTGAAAAAGATGGTCGGGCTGCCGGGATTTGAACCCGGGACCTCTTGCACCCCAAGCAAGCGCGCTAGCCAGGCTGCGCCACAGCCCGAAGCTATCAGTCTAGCACCTCGCTGGCGATTCACCTCATTTCTCTCCGCGCTACCATCGGAATATGCAGCGAGACGGAGTCCGGACCTGCGATTCCTGCGGGCAAAGAATCCCGCCGATGTCCAAGCTCGCGACACGTCAGGACGATAAAGACCTGTGCCTCGCCTGCCAGATTCGCCTCGCTCAGATCGAGAAGGGACTCCGGCACTAAACTCATGAAACTTGCTCTCTTGCTCTCCGTTATTGTGCTGACGGCTTCGGCGCAGATGACTGAAGTCTCCGGTGAACGCATCCGCGCGCACGTCAAGTTTCTATCCAGCGACCTGCTCGAAGGGCGCGCTCCAGGCTCACGTGGCGGCGATCTGGCCACCGATTACATCGCCACGCAGTTCGCGCTGCTAGGCCTGAAACCGGCCGGCGACAAGGGCACGTACTTTCAGAAATTCACCCTGGTCGGCGTCGATCCGCAGCCGGATTCTCAACTTTCCCTGGTCCCCAACACCGGCGCCGTAATCTCCCCCAAATGGCTCGACGAATTCGTCGGCGTGACCTATCAGCAGCGCACTGATGCCCAGTTCGACGCGCCCGCGGTATTCGTGGGACACGGCATCGTCGCTCCCGAGTACAAGTGGGACGACTATCAGGGCATCGACGTACGCGGCAAAGTGGTCGTCTTGTTTACCGGCGAGCCGCCCTCGACCGATCCGAAGTTCTTCACTGGACCTGCGCTCACCTACTACGGACGATGGACCTATAAATATGAAGAGGCGACGCGCCACGGAGCCGCCGCAGTGATCATCATCCACACGACGCCCACGGCCAGCTACGGCTGGGAAGTGGTGCGATCATCGTGGGGCCGCGAAGACCAGGAAGTGAAACTCGCTGCGGGTGAGCCGGCGATCGCCTTCGCCGGATGGGTGACCAAAGACGTGGGCGAGAAGATCGCAGCGACCCTCGGCGCAAAAGTGGACGATCTGCTAAAACGCGCGGATACTCCGGGCTTCCGTGCCGTCGAACTCCCGATGCGGATTCGCGGGCGCGTGCCCGCCAAGGTGCGCACCGTCGAAACGAGTAACGTGATCGGCAAGATTGAAGGCAGCGACGCCAGACTGAAAGAAGAAGCCGTCGTCTTCAGCGCGCACTGGGATCACCTGGGCGTCGGGGAGCCGGTCAACGGAGATCGCATCTACAATGGCGCGCTCGATAATGCTTCGGGTTGCGGCATGCTGCTCGAAATCGCACGGGCGTGGGCGGCACTGCCGCAGAAGCCGCGCCGTTCGGCGATCTTTTTGGCCGTGGCGGCGGAAGAAGCCGGCTTGCGCGGGTCTTATTATTACGGCCAGCATCCCGTGGTGCCCGCTGGTAAGACGGCTGCGGGTCTCAATTTCGACATGTTCCTGCCTTACGGCCGCGCGCGCGACGTCACCGTGAACGGCGCGGAACGAACCACGCTCTATCCCATCGTGCAGGAAGCCGCCAAGCGCATGGGGCTTACGATTTCGCCGGATTCGCGCCCCGAGGCCGGACTCTATTATCGCTCGGATCATTTTTCATTTGCGCGCGTGGGGATTCCTTCCTTCTCAGTGGACCCTGGTGAGGACCTGGTGGGTAAGCCGGCGGGGACCGGCCACAGGCTCATCGAAGAGTTTAACGATAAGAACTACCATCAGCCTTCGGATGAGTATCACGAAGACTGGGATTTTGCTGGCATGGAGCAGTACGCGCAATTCGGCTTGCTGATCGGCGTGAATGCCGCGAACGCGCCTAAATTGCCCACCTGGCGCGCCGGCGATGAGTTTTTGCCTGCCCGCCAAAAGAGCGGCGTAAATTAGTAGAATTACGGGGTCATGCCCCTCGAACCTGGCACGCACCTGGGTCCGTATGAAATCCTGAGCCAGCTGGGCGCAGGCGGCATGGGCGAGGTCTACCGGGCACGCGATCCGCGCCTGGGCCGCGACGTCGCCATCAAGGTCTCCGCCCAAAAGTTCAATGAACGCTTCGAACGCGAAGCGAAAGTAGTCGCATCGCTCAACCACCCGAACATCTGCGCGCTCTACGATGTTGGGCCCAACTACATCGTGATGGAGCTGGTGGAGGGCGAAGAGCCCAAGGGGCCGATGCCGCTTGAAGACGCGCTTCAGATTTGCCGGCAGATCGCTGCCGCGCTCGAAGCCGCGCATGAAAAAGGAATCGTACATCGCGATCTGAAGCCCGCCAATATCAAAGTCACTCCAAGCGGCATCGTAAAAGTGCTCGATTTCGGGCTGGCGAAAGTGAATGCCCTTTCTCCCGCCAGCGGCAGTCCGGAGGAATCTCCCACCATCAGCATGCACGCCACGCAGATGGGCATGATCCTTGGTACCGCGGGCTATATGGCTCCCGAGCAGGCCAAAGGGAAGACGGCGGACAAGCGCGCCGACATTTGGGCCTTCGGTGTGGTTTTGCACGAGCTGTTAACCGGGCAGCGGCTGTTCATGGGCGAGACGGTCACCGATACGCTGGCGGCTGTGGTCCTCGCGGAACCGAAACTCGAGGACACGCCGGGCCAGGTGCGTCGCCTGCTGAAACGTTGCCTGGAGAAAGATCCGCAGAAACGCCTGCGCGATATTGGCGATGCCATGGCGCTGCTGGAGGAGGCTCCCGCTCCGTCTTCCGCTGCGCTGATTGCGGCTCCTCCTCCGCCTCGGTCGCTGCTGACGCGTTTGGCTTGGCCTGCTGCATTCGGAGTGGCCCTGTTGGCCGCTGCCGCTCTCGCGTTCGTCCACTTCCGAGAGACTCCGCCTGTCGCCGAGACCGTGCGCTTCACGGCGGCGATACCCGAGAACGTGAACTTCACGATCATAGGAACCTTCACCCTCTCTCCGGACGGGCGCAAGCTTGCCTTTTCCGCGACTGGCTCCGACGGCGTTCCGCGGATCTGGATCCGATCCCTGGATTCGTTGACAGCACAGCAGCTGCCGGGCTCCGAATCCTCTCCTACGCTGGCAGCGCTGTTCTGGTCTCCGGACAGCCGCTTTATCGCCTATCAGAGCGACGGAAAGCTTAAGAAGATCGACACGGCCGGCGCAGTGGTGCTATGCGACGCGCCGAACCAGATCGTGGGAGGATCCTGGAATCGTGACGGCGTGATTCTCTTCACGCAGAACGGGGCCCTCATGCGGGTTTCGGCTGCTGGAGGGACGCCTTCCGCAGTAATCGCCGCCCCTCCGGCCGGCCAGGGCAACTATGCTTTCCCCCAATTCCTCCCGGACGGCCGTCATTTCCTATATCTCCGAGGTTCACCGAAGCCGGAAACGACGGGGTTTTATGTCGGCTCGATCGACGTCAAGCCCGATCAGCAAAGTACGCAGCGCCTGATGGAAGGTGCGTCGCAACCCATTTTCGTGCCTTCTTCGGATTCCAGCGTTGGACGCATTGTCTTTCTTCGCGACGGAACGCTTTTGGCGCAGCCCTTCGATGCCGGAAAGCTGCAGTTGGCCGGGGAAGCGGTACCAATCGCAGAACAAGTTGCCTCCATCCAAGGTCTCGGGTATTACTCCGCATCCGACAGCGGCGCCTTGGCATACCGGACCGGTGCTATGCGGGGAGCAGGCCTGGCTTTGCAACTCTCCTGGTTCGACCGTGCGGGAAAGCCTAGTCTCACCGCGGCCGAGCCATCACGTTCGTCCACGGTGAAGGTTTCCCCGGATGGTAAGCGGGCCGCGCAGGTTCGTACCGATCCGCAGAGCAACGCGGACGTCTGGATCGTGGACCTTTCGACCGGCGCGAGCAATCGCCTTACCTTCGATCCCGCCACGGATGGGAATGCTTTGTGGTCTCCCGATGGCAGGCAAATTATCTGGCAATCCCAACGAGGTGGTGGTTGGGGAATCTATCGGAAAGCATCCAACGGATCGGGCAATGAGGAACTGCTCTACAAGTCGACTGCCAGCGGTACCCTCGCGCTCACAGACTGGACCCGTGATGGGCGCTTTGTCCTCTTTCAGGCCTCCAATCCGCCCGCCAAGACGGATATTTTCGCGCTACCGGTCGGACCGGGTACCACCGCCGATCGCCAGCCGATTCCGGTGATCCAGACGCCAGCGGGGGAGCTTGGCGGATACGTATCTCCGGACGGCAAATGGATCGCGTACATTTCCGACGAATCGGGAAGGCAAGAGATCTATGTTCAGGCGTTCAACCCGGGCGTGAAGGCAGGGTCATCGCCGGTCTCGGGCAAATGGATGGTCTCTAAGGGAACCCTGGGCATGGCTCGATGGCGATCGGACGGTAAGGAACTCGCGTTCATCAGTGCCGATGGAGCCGTCATGTCGGTAGATGTCACCGCGTCTGCAGCATTCCAGGCCAGTCAGCCGAAGCTGTTGTTCCAGTTGCCGAGCAGTTTTCTAGCGCTGGGCGGCAGCACGCCGGGCGCCCGTATGGACGCGACCCGGGATCTGCAGCGGTTTCTGGTTACTTTACCGCAGAGCAATTCCCGGCAGGAGTTCACGGTGGTCTTGAACTGGCAAGCCGGGTTCAAACGCTGAGATTTTTCCGGTCCAATTCCACCGCCTAAGGTCAATGCGGGGCGAACAAAAAGAGTAGCCCTGAAATTCCAACAAATCTCTTGCAATCAGTAAGAAGCCGGTATAAACTCGCTCAAGTGGCCCAATGTGGGTGAAAGTGTCACGTAATGGCGGATTCGCAACAAAACGGGATGATAGTGGCGGAGCCTCCCCATTCGATCGCCCAGGCGAGCGTCGACGAAAAGGGGCGCTTAAAGCTACCCGCGGAGTTTCTGGAGTATCTGGAAGCGATCAACGTCACCAAGGTTTTTATCACCACGCTCGATCAGCGTCAGGCTCGAATCTACCCGATCGAGGTGTGGAAAGTCAACGAAGAGTTGTTTCAACGTTCCGGGGAGAACGCGGCGGCAGCCGAGCGGCTGGCGTTTCTGGCCAAGGTCTACGGCGGCGACGCGGAGATCGACAAATCGGGACGCGTGCTGCTGCCGGCCAAGCTGCGCGAAGTTCTGGATCTGGAAAAACAGCCGGTGTGGCTGGACGTGTACCACGGCCGCATCAACGTGGTCAGCAAGAGGATCTACGACGAGCGCATGCAGCTGGCGCAAGCCAACATGTCCGAGGATCTGAAGATGCTCGAGAAACTAGGTTTGAAGTAGAGGACGGTCTTGAAGTAGCGGTTATGTATGCACACGCCGGTCATGCTTTCGGAATGCCTGGAATACCTGGCACTGAAACCGGACGGCGTGTATCTGGACGCAACCGCGGGTTTAGGCGGCCATACCGGAGCCATCGCGCGGAAGTTGGCGGAGCTGGGCGGCAGCGGCTTTGTGCTGGCCTGCGACCGGGATGCGGAGAGTCTGGAGATGGCCAAGGCGAACACCTTGGATGTTTCTTCGCGAATTCGCTTTCATCAGAGTTTGTTCTCCGAGTTGGGAAAGAGGCTGACGGCAGAAACGGTTTCACAACTGGACGGTCTGCTCGCGGACCTCGGCGTATCACGATACCAGCTTACGGACGGTGGGAGGGGTTTCTCACTGATGGCGGACGGTCCTCTGGACATGCGTATGGGGCGCGACACTCCGGGGACCGCCGCCGACATAGTCAATTTCGAGTCCGAGAAGGAGCTCGCCGACCTGATCTTCACGTTGGGCGAGGAAAGGAGGAGCCGAAGAATAGCCAGAGCATTGGTGCGGGCACGCCCGATACAGACGACCGGTCAGTTGGCCAAGCTGATCGAAGAGGTCGTGCCCCGCACCGAAAAAATTCATCCGGCGACGCGCACGTTTATGGCTCTGCGCCTCGCGGTGAATCGCGAACTGGAAGAGTTGGACGCGCTGCTCGAATCCATCCCCAGGCTGGTGAAGCCGGGAGGACGCGCGGTGATCGTCACCTTCATGTCGCTCGAGGACCGCAAGGTCAAACAAAGTTTTCAGGCCCTAGCGAAAGCGGGCCGGGCGAATATTCTCACCCGGCACGTCGTGCGGCCTGCGGAAGAGGAAATTCGGAACAATCCACCGTCACGAAGCGCCAAGCTACGCGCGCTTGAGCTTGTGTGAAGGAGCGGGTTCGGTAGAGAGGGAGCAAGGTCGGGCAAGATGGCAACGCTAGCGACTGCATTAGACAAACTGTTTGAGAATCAGAATTACCGGGCCGGCGGAGCCGCGCGCCGCGTTGAGGCGAGCATGACTGTGCGTCCCTTCGCCAATGAAGACATCTTCTTTCACGTCAAGCGGATCGACAACAGCCGCGTGGTGCGCGCTGCCGATCCTCAGGCGCGCCAGGCGTGCTGGAAGATGATCGGCTCGGTGTTCGCCGCAGCCGTGCTTCTGGTTGCCGTGCTGCTTCCCGGCGCCTATAGTCTGATGGCCGGGTTTCAGATTCAAGCGCTGCGCCAGGAAGCGCATAAGCTGGCCAATGAGCAGGCGTCGCTCGAACTGCAGGAAGCCCAGCTTCTTTCGCCGGCTCGCATGGAAGAAATGGCGCGGGCGCAACAGTTTGTAGATCCGCCGCCGCAGAAAGTCGTGTATCTGGACGGTCAAGGGGATGCGCAAGTAGCCCAGAACGCAACGGTTGAGGGTCAGCGAAAGTAATTCTCCTCTGAAGGCGTGCTATGCCCCCACCACCCACCACTCAGCGTCTTCAGTGGCTGCTCTGGGCGCTGCTCGCGTGGGCCGGAATCATTTTCGGCCGCCTGGTCTGGCTGCAGGTAGTCAAGCACGACGAGCTGCTTCGCATGGCCGAGCAGCAACAACAGAAAACCATCGAAGTCCAGGCCCTGCGCGGATCGATTTTGGATCGAACCGGTCAGCCTTTGGCCAAGACTCTGCCGGCCGACTCCGTGGTGGTCGATCCGCAAAAGATTCCCGATCTCAAGATCGCCGCCGATGTCCTGGCGCGCACGCTGGATCTGGATCGCGCTCCATTGTACCAGCGGCTCAAGGGGTATCAGGCGCGCGGCAGTCACTTTATGTGGGTGGCGCGCAAGCTGGACGCTAAGCCCGCCGAGCGGCTGCGCGCCAAGAAGCTTGCCTACGTCGAGTTCCGGACGGAGCTGCGGCGTTTTTACCCGCACCATGAGTTAGCCTCGCATGTGGTCGGATCCATCGGCTACGTGGATGGCAGCGATGCGGAGCGCGGCAGCGGAGGGATCGAATCTTCCTTCGAAGAGGATCTGGCCGGGCGTCCGGGCGAGGCGCGGATATTAAACGACGTCCGCCAGACGGCCTACGATTCCAAAATCACCCGAGCTCCCGAAGCGGGCGCCGATCTAACGCTAAGCATCGATCCGAATCTGCAGTATGAGGCCGAGCGCCAACTCGACAAAGCCATCGCTTCCAGCCACGCGCGGACCGGCTCCATCGTCGCCATCAATCCTTACACCGGCGACATTCTGGCCATGGCGAATTACCCGCGCTACGATCCCAATCTTCCGCCCAGCAGCGATTCGGACTCCGCGGCCCGCAGCAATCTGGCCATATCGACCCCCTTTGAGCCCGGCAGCGTCTTCAAAGTGGTCACCCTTTCAGCCGCGCTCGAAACCACCAATTTGACCCCGGATTCTTTGTTCAATTGCGGCAACGGGGTCATCAATCTCTATGGCCGCTTAATCCACGACACTCACTCCTATTCGATCTTGAGCATGGCCGACGTATTGGCGAAATCGAGCAACATCGGAGCCATCCAAATCGCGCTAAAAACCGGAGAGAAACCGCTCTACAAATACCAGAGGCTGTTCGGCTTCGGGCAGAAAACCGGGATTGAACTGGCCGGTGAATCGAGCGGCACGCTGCGGGACGTCAAGCAATGGATGCCGAGCTCGATCGGATCGCTGGCCATGGGTCATGAAGTGAGTGTTACTTCCTTGCAGTTGGCCGTAACCGGGGCGGCGATCGCTAACGGCGGTTTAAAGGTGAAGCCTCGCCTGGTGATCGCGCGGCAGAAGCCCGGCCAGCCATTGCAACGTATTCCTATCGAGCAGCCGGTGCGCATTCTGCGTCCGGAAACCGCCATCACCATGCGCCAGATGATGGAAGGCGTGGTCCTGCGCGGCACTGGCCGCGGACTCGCCAATCTGAAGGGTTACACGTCCGGTGGAAAAACGGGTTCAGCGCAGATCTATGATGCTAAGGGACATATCTATACCCACAACTACAACGCGAGCTTTTTGGGCTTCGCGCCGGTAGCGAATCCGCAGATTGTGATTGCCGTGACGCTGAATCACACCAGCGGCGGTTCGGCTGGTTATGGCGGACCCGTGGCTGCGCCGGTCTTCCGCGAAGTCGCCATGGACGCCCTACGGATGCTGGATGTGCCCAAGGATCTTCCTGAGGGAGATATTAAGCTGGCTCGTCGCACTGATTCATCGAGCGATGCATCCAAGGATTCACCTAAAGATCTGACTAAAGATTCGTTCAGGGCGGGGCTATTGACGCCGCCCGGACAACGACCTGTATCCTCCGTCACTCCGCCGCCGGCTCGGGAGGATGCTTCAGCTTCGGCTGAGACATCCTTCTCGGACCGGCGGCCTTTTTTGACTGCGAGTGCGGAGCGGTCCGGTGGGCCGCGTGCTCCTGATTTCTCGGGAAAGTCGCTGCGGTCCGTGCTGGAGGAATCGGCGGCCGCCGGTTTCCTGGTGGAAGTTCGCGGGAGCGGCCTGGCACGCAGCCAGGACCCGCCACCCGGGACTCCTGTTCGTCCCCACACGCTGCTTCGAGTTCAGTTCGGGCGATGAAACTCAGCGAGCTGCTGGCTGGGGTGACGCTCCGCGAGGCGCTCACGCCGGAGCTGGCCGCTCTCGATGTGGCTGGTATTGAGTACGATTCGCGGCGGGTTGAGAAGGATTTTGTGTTTTTCGCGTTCGCCGGGTCCCGTGTCGATGGCCGCCAGTTTGCGCAAGACGCTCTAGCGAAGGGTGCACTGGCGATCGCCAGCGAATTGCCGAAACCCGCGGATTTCCCGGGTCCCTGGATTCAGGTCGAGCACGGCCGCCAAGCCCTGGCTACCGCTGCGAACACGTTTTATCAGCATCCTGACCAGCGCGTCCAGTTTACGGGAATCACCGGGACCAACGGCAAGACCACAACGGCGTACCTGATCGAGACGCTTCTGCGGGCCGCGGGCAAGATCACAGGACTCATCGGAACCATCGAATACCGGCTGGCGGATGAAGTTCGTCCGTCGCCGAATACCACGCCGGAATCGCTGGATATCATTCGCTTTGCCGCGGAGCTGGAAGCGCGCGGCGGCACCCATCTGATTACCGAGGTCTCTTCGCATGCGCTGGCACTTGGCCGGGTACATGGGTTTCAGTTTCATACCGCGGTATTCACCAATTTGACTCGCGATCACCTGGACTTTCACGGGACCATGGAGGACTACGGCGCAGCCAAGCGGCAATTGTTTGTGGGTAAGCCCGGTCCTCGCTGGGCCGTGCTGAACGGGGACGATCCGGTGTCTAAAACCATGGAACCCGAACATTCTGGTTCGCGCACGATCTGGTACGGGCTGACGGAAAACGCTGGCTTGCGGGCGGAGAATATCGTCTCCGGGTTCAGTGGCTTGACGTTCGATGTGGTCTGGAGCGGCCGCCGTGCGAAAGTGGAATCACCGTTGTTGGGCCGCGTGAACGTATCGAATATCCTGGCTGCTTTGGGCACCGGGTTGAGCTATGACCTGGATCTCGATGCGCTGGCGAGCTCGGTCTCTCTGTGCCGGGCGGTTCCCGGCAGGTTCGAGCCCGTGGACCAGGGTCAATCCTTCCTCGTCGCCGTAGACTACGCCCACACCGACGATGCGCTCCGCAACGCGATTCACACTGCGCGCAGTCTGGCAAAAGGTAAAGTGATAACGCTGTTCGGCTGCGGCGGCGATCGCGACCGCACCAAGCGCCCGCTGATGGGCATGGCGGCTGCCGAATTAAGCGATTTTGTAGTGCTGACGTCGGATAATCCGCGTTCTGAAGATCCCTTGTCGATCATGAACGACGCCATGGTCGGCTTGCGGCGCTTCGACACCCGGCATGTTGCCGAGCCCGATCGCGCCAAGGCGATTCAACTGGCGATCCAGGAGGCTCAGCCGGGCGACGTGGTGCTGCTGGCCGGCAAGGGCCACGAAACGTACCAGATCCTGAAGGACCGTACCATTCATTTTGACGATCGAGAAACGGCGCGCGAGGTTCTTCTATCTTTTGGATACAAAGATCCAGGCGGATACAGAGGTAAGAAGGCAGAATGAACAAGCCGCTGAAGTGGGTGGCGGCGGAGCTCGGCCTGGCAATGCAAAGCGACGCCCAGGTGACGGGCTGGAGCGTGGATTCGCGTACCCTTCGCCCCGGCGACCTGTATTTCGCTCTGCGGGGTCCCAATCATGACGGACATGCCTTCATCGGCGAAGTGCTGAAGAAAGGTGCGGTTGGAGTGGTTGTGAACCGGGAAGTGGAAGTGGAAGTGGAAGCGCCACTTCTAAGAGTCAGTGACTCCCTGGCCGCGCTCCAGACGTTGGCGTCCTCGGCGCGCCGGGAGTGGGGCGGGAATGTGGTCGGCGTCACGGGAAGCGCCGGGAAAACCACTACGAAGGATGTAATCGCGGAGATGTTGTCGGAAGCATTCAAGACGGCCAAGACGGAAGGCAACCTGAACAACCACGTCGGGCTGCCACTGTCTCTGCTGCGGATCGATGACCAGGCGCGCATCGCAGTCCTTGAAATGGGGATGAATCACGCCGGCGAGATCCGCGCATTGGCCGAGATCGCCAAGCCTAACGTGGGCGTGGTGACCAACGTCGGGTGGGCGCACATGGAAAGCTTCGATTCGATTGACGGTATCGCCGCTGCCAAGCGCGAGCTGATCGAAGCGCTGCCTCCCGATGGAACCGCCGTTCTGAATTCGGACGATGCTCGTGTCGCGGCTTTCTCGACCTCGCATGCGGGTCCAGTGGTGACCTTCGGCGAATCCGAG
>Ga0207711_10000909_pt1 | contig 28471 bp, 26 predicted proteins | sample KBSS34metaG_FD_184401 | JGI IMG/M metagenome (GOLD analysis project Ga0207711, IMG submission 184401) | Switchgrass rhizosphere microbial communities from Kellogg Biological Station, Michigan, USA - KBS S3-4 metaG (SPAdes) (version 2) | ecosystem: Host-associated > Plants > Roots > Rhizosphere... | reverse complement strand
CGCGTGGGCGGGCGCGGAGCTTCCCGAGTGGAACACCATTTCGATCAGCGGCTATCACATTCGTGAAGCCGGATCGACTGCGATCCAGGAAGTGGCGTTCACGCTGGCCAACGCCATTGCATACATTGAGGCCGCGATTCGCGCGGGCCTGGACGTCGACGCGTTTGCGCCGCGAGTCTCGTTCTTCTTCAACGCGCACAGCGATTTTCTGGAGGAAATCGCCAAGTATCGCGCGGCGCGGCGTCTCTATGCGCACATCATGAAGGAACGCTTTGGAGCCAAGGACCCGAGGTCGATGATGATGCGGTTTCACACCCAGACCGCCGGATCGACGCTGACTGCGCAACAGCCCGACGTCAACGTGGTGCGCGTGGCGTTGCAGGCGATGTCCGCTGTATTGGGCGGCACGCAGTCGCTACATACGAACGGGCGCGACGAGGCGCTGGGATTGCCGACCGAGGAATCCGCGCGGCTCGCTTTGCGTACACAGCAGATCATCGCGCATGAGAGCGGGATCACGAAGGTGGCCGATCCGCTGGGCGGGAGCGTCTACATCGAAGAGCTGACCGACAAGATCGAACGCGGAGCTCGTGACTACCTTGAACGCATTGACAGCCTGGGCGGAACCCTGGCCGCGATCGAGAAAGGCTGGATTCAAGCCGAGATTCAGAACGCCGCCTACGAATTCCAACAACAAGTGGAGCGTGGGGAGAAGATCGTGGTGGGCGTCAACCGGTTCCAGCAGGAAAACGAGCAGTCCGTTACGGCTTTGCACATCGATTCGAATATCGAGCAGCAGCAAGTCGAGCGCTTGCGCCAGGTGCGCGCATCGCGGGACAGAGCGGCTGTGGAGACCCGACTGGACGCCCTTGAGCAGACCGCGCGTGGGTCCGATAATCTCATGCCCAAGATCATGGCATCGTGCGAAGCGTTCGCGACTGTCGGCGAGATTTCGGATCGCCTGAGAAAGGTTTTCGGCGAATATCGTGAGGGCTGAAGTACATATCATCGGCGGCGGTCTGGCTGGCTGCGAAGCCGCGTGGCAGGTGGCTCGCGCGGGCGGGCTCGCAGTCCTGTATGAAATGCGGCCAGTGCGATCGACACCGGCCCACAAGACCGAGTCGCTAGCCGAGCTGGTATGCAGCAATTCCCTGAAGAGCGAGCAGGAGAACGGCGCTCCGTGGCTGCTGAAGGAGGAGTTACGCCGCCTAGCATCGCTGTTAATTAAGGAGATCGCACCGCGAACGCGAGTGCCCGCCGGCCACGCCCTGACCGTCGATCGTGATCTGTTCGCCGCCGAAGTAACGCGCGTGCTCGAAGCGGATCCCGCTATCGAGATCCGGCGCCAAGAGGTTACAACTCTCGATCCCGAGCAAATCTGGATCATCGCGAGCGGACCGCTGACCTCCGACGCACTGGCTGCGGAAATCGGGCGGCTCACCGGATCGCAACGGCTGTTCTTCTACGACAGCATCAGTCCAATTGTCGACGCGGAGTCGATCGACATGTCGATCGCCTTCGCCGCGTCGCGCTACGGAAAGTCGCTGGACGGCACCGACGACTACCTAAACTGCCCTTTCGATAAAGCCGAGTACGAGGCGTTTCTCGACGCTCTATTGGCAGCAGAGAACGTCCCGGCGCATATCGGAGAAGATCACGTTAAATATTTCGAAGCGTGTCTGCCGATCGAAGAAATCGCACGGCGGGGGCGCGACACGCTGCGCTTTGGGCCCATGAAGCCGATGGGATTGACCGATCCGCGTACCGGCCGCCGGCCCTACGCAGTGGTGCAGCTTCGCAGCGAAAACGCGCGCTCGGGGAGCTTCAATCTGGTGGGATTCCAGAATCACATGCGTTTCGGCGAACAGCAGCGTGTTCTGCGGATGATCCCGGGTCTGCAGAATGCCGAGTTCTTGCGATTTGGTCAGGTGCATCGCAACACGTATATCAACGGACCTGCTTTGTTGACCTCCACGCTGCAATTGCGGACGCGTCCGAACATTTTCTTTGCGGGGCAGATTTCGGGCGTAGAAGGATACGTGGAATCCATCGCCACGGGTTTAATCGCCGGCCTGGGTGCGGCGGCACTCGCGACCGGCGAACCCACCCGATCGTTCCCACGGGAGACCGCCATGGGATCGCTATGCGCGTACGTGTGCGGAGCCGATCCAGCCAACTACCAGCCCGCCAACATCACTTTCGACCTTCTGCCCAAGCTCGAAAATCCGCCGCGCGATCGTCAGTTGCGGCACGCGGAAGTATGCCGGCGGGCGCTGGCTGCACTCGAACAGCACCTTTACTCGCATGCCTGACGCGCCGGCTTCCGAGCTCACGAGCGCAATCGACCGCTATCTCGCCGATCTTCGTCTACAGAACGCCTCACCGCACACGCTACGCAACTATGCCAGCGACCTGCAACAATTCGTCGCCTATTTCACGCCTCCGGGCCAGCAACCGCCCGCCCCCGCTGAGTTCACGGTGCTGCAAATCCGCGAATGGCTGGGTGATCTTTACCATCGCCGCTTGAGCCCCGTTTCCGTTCGGCGCAAGCTGGCGGCGGTCCGGTCTCTATTTCAATTTCTCGCCAAACAAGGCAGCGTTCCGTCGAATATCGCGCGGCTGGTGAAGACTCCCAAGGCTCCGCAACGCCTCCCGGCAGTGCCGACGGCCGAGCAGACCAACGACCTCATCAACGCAGTGGCCGAGGATCGTCTGGAGCGCCCGTTCCCGGAACGCGACCGCCTGATTTTCGAACTGCTCTACGGCTGCGGCCTGCGCGTTAGTGAGCTCGTCGGGCTCGATCTGGAGGATTTCGATACTCGCGAGCAATGGATTCGCGTGCGCGGCAAGGGCCGCAAGGAGCGCCAGGTTCCGTATGGTGCCACTGCCGCCGCGGCGCTCGAAAAGTATCTCGCGGTGCGGGCTGTTAAACCGCGGGAAAAGGGATTGTTCGCGAATCACCTGGGCACGCGGCTTTCCGACCGCGGCGCACGCGGCATCGTGAAGCTGTATGCGCGCCTGGTATCGGGCGATGCCTCGATGCATCCGCATAGCTTGCGGCACGCCTTCGCGACCCACCTGCTGGCCGACGGCGCAGATTTACGCGCGATTCAGGAGCTGCTGGGGCACGCTCGGCTCGCGACCACGCAGAAGTACACCCAGGTATCGCTGACGGATTTGATGGCAGTATACGATCGCGCGCATCCCAAGGCCAAAAATCGATGAAGGCGCTACAATCGAGGTGAGAATGTTGACTGCCGCCGCCTACGATATTCACGTGGAGCAGTTATTAGAACGCTTGCACCGATTGCACGCGGTGCTAAGCGGGGCCGGGATACCGTACCAGATCGTCGGTGGATTGGCTGCTTACATTCACGTGTTTGAGCGAGTTCCTGATAAGGCGCGACTTACTCGAGACATAGACACGGCAGTCCGCCGCAGCGATCTTTCGCTGATCATCCGAACGGCCGAGGAGAATGGATTTCGCTTTCGCCACGTCGGTGGAGTTGACATGCTGGTGGACGCGGAACATCCCGGAGCGAAATCAGCCGTGCATTTGCTGTTTGTCGGTGAAAAGGTCCGCCCAGAAGATCTTGAAGCAGTGCCTGCGTCAGAGCCGGTTCGCACTAAGGAAGGCATTCTCATCGCCCCCGTTTCCGACCTGGTCCGCATGAAGCTCACCAGCTTCCGGCTCAAAGATAAAGTCCACATTCAAGACCTAGACGGCGTGGGACTCATCACGCCAGAGATTGAGCAAAGTCTTTCCGAACCTCTGCTTCGGCGCCTCGCCGAAGTCCGCGCGACCGAATAACATCCCACTCACGCGCACAACGTCCCATAGGCGAACACTCTCCTTCCGCCAGACACACTGAATCCACAAGACTTTTTCACGGCACGAAACCTGCCTCAGTTTCGTCAGTAAACTATGACGGCCACCTTGGAGTTTCCGGTGACAGCAGCACCCGCCCCCGCTCGACGACCCTATCGCGTCCTGGTCTGTGACGATCAGCCCGACGTCTTGCATGCCTTGCAGCTTCTGCTCAAAGGCCAGGGATACGAGGCCGTCACGGTGGATTCGCCGCGCGCTCTGCTGCGCGAAGCCCGTTCGGACGATTTCGATCTGATCCTGGCCGATTTGAATTACACGCGCGATACAACATCGGGTGAAGAAGGATTAGACCTGCTCACAGGATTGGAATCGCAGGGGAACACCGCGCCCGTGATCGTGATGACCGCCTGGGGCAGCATCGACCTCGCCGTCGAAGCCATGCGCCGCGGAGCTTGCGATTTCGTCCAGAAGCCCTGGGACAACGATAGAGTGCTTGCGGCGATTCGCAAACAGGCGGATTCAGAACGACGCAGACAGTCGGAGCTCGAAATCGCGGCGACCGTGCAGCAGAAGCTTTTTCCACGCGCGGCGCACCACCTGCGCACCATCGATTACGCTGGACGGTGTCTCGCTGCACGAGGCGTCGGCGGCGATTACTATGACTTTCTCGACCTGAAAGGCGATTCTCTTGGTTTCGTGCTCGCCGATGTGTCCGGGAAAGGGGTTCCCGCGGCGCTGCTGATGGCCAATCTGCAGGCCTGCTTCCGTACCCAGGCCGCTTCTGGGATCCGCCGTCCCACCGAGCTTCTGGAAACCATTCATAAGCAGTTCTACGCCTCCACCGGATCCGATCGATTCGCCACGCTCTTTTTCGGCTGCTATGATGACCGCACGCGGCGCATGCGTTACGCCAATTGCGGCCACTGCGCGCCTCTTCTATTGCGAGCGAACGGCGAGATGACACGGTTGGATTCCACGGCGACTTTGCTGGGCGCGTTCCAGGAATGGGATTGCGCCGAGGAAGAAGTGAGCCTCAATCCAGGCGATACTCTGCTGCTTTATTCGGATGGCGTGACCGAGGCGGCCAATGCAACCGGCGATGAATTCGGCGAGGACCGCCTGGCACGCGCGCTCCTCGAAACCACAGCGCACACCGCAGCCGATCTGGTACGCGAAATCGTCGACGCGGTCTCGGTGTTCAGCGGTCCCTCAAGGATGGACGACATCACCGTCGTGGCGATTCGCGGCGTCTGAAAGTTTACGCGCGAGCTTGATAAGACGCGTCCGATGTGGAGACCCGGATCTTCTCGCCCTCGTTGATGAACGGGGGGACTTGCACCACGAGACCCGTCTCCATCGTCGCGGCCTTGGTGACGTTTGAAACCGAGGCGCCCTTAATTCCTGGTTCGGTTTCCTTCACCGTCAGATCCACGGTAGCCGGAAGCTCCACGCTGATGGGCTTGCCTTCGTAAAATTCGACCAGCACCTTCAGATTCGGCGTCAGATAATCGGTGGCGTCCCCGAGCAGGTCCTTCACCAGGTGCATCTGCTCGAAGCTCTCGGTATTCATGAAATAGTAGTACTCGCCGTCGTCGTACAGGTACTCCATCTCCTGCTCGTCGAGCGACGCCTTCTCCACCTTGTCTTCCGAGGAGAACCGATGCTCGATCATCGTGCCGGACTTGAAGTTGCGCATCTTCACCTGGACGAAGCCGCGCAGGTTGCCCGGTGTGCGGTGTTCCATCTTGAAGACCGAGAACAGGTCGTTGTTGAACTTCACCACCATGCCCGGGCGGAGTTGTGTTGCGGCGATCTGCATAAGGGAAGCTTCAGTTTAGCAAAGACGCCGACTTTCCCCGCCAAATTTTCCTCTTGACAATGTATTAGTAGACTAGTACACTAGCAATCGAGATGACTAGGACGGCACCTTTCACGTTCCGGCTGGACGCGCGCAGCGGCGTTCCGGTCTACCGCCAGCTCATCGACCAGGTGCAGGCTGGAATCGCGGCGGGGACCCTTGCCAGCGGCGACCAGATCCCTACCGTCCGCCAGGTCGCTGTGGATCTGGAGATCAATCCCAACACGGTCCTGCGGGCGTACCGCGAACTGGAAATTCGCGGCGTTCTGGATACGCAGCAGGGCACTGGGACATTCATTTCGGATCGCAAGGTCCCGCAGGATGATGCCGAGCACAGTCGGCTACGGGAGCAACTAGTGAGCGAGTTCGTAGCGCGCGCGGGTGCCGGCGGATTCACGGTTCAGGAATTGATCGAGAGCTTGCGCGAGCGTTTGCCCGAGGACAAAAAGAGGAGATAAGAATGTTTCAAACGTTGGAAAGTAAGCGAGTGAGCGGTCCAGGCCTTGCGCTGCATATCGGTTTGTTCGTGCTGGGCCTCATCACAAGCGGCAAGCTTCGCACTCCATGGCCGCTAGTCGCCACCGTTCTGATCGGGTCGTATATTCTGTTCTCGCTCAAGGTGGTGCGTCAATGGGAGAAGGTCGCGGTGCTGCGCTTCGGAAAATTCAAGCACCTGCAGGGTCCCGGCGTTTTCTGGCTGATCCCCGTGGTCGATACTCTCAGCCCGTATGTGGACCAGCGGATCAGGGTCAGCAACGTCTCGGCGGAATCGACGCTGACGCGCGACACGGTACCGGTCAACGTCGACGCGATTATTTTTTGGGTGGTGTGGAACGCCGAGAAGTCGATCCTGGAAGTATCCAGCTACGTTGACGCCATCACGTTGAGCGCGCAGACGGCACTCCGGGAGTCGATCGGCCGGCACAACCTCGCGCAGATGCTATCGGACCGGGAAACCTTGGGAAAAGAACTGCAAAAAATCCTGGACGAGAAAACCAATCCGTGGGGGATCACCGTGCAATCCGTCGAAATCCGCGATGTCCAGATTCCGCAAGGTCTTCAGGACGCCATGTCACGCGAGGCGCAGGCCGACCGTGAGCGCCATGCCCGCATCATCCTGGGCGAGGCGGAAACGCAAATCTCCGCGAGCTTCGCCAAGGCGGCCGAGGTTTATCGCGATAATCCCGTCGCACTGCACTTGCGCGCTATGAACATGCTGTATGAAGCGATCAAGGAGAAGGGCGCCATGGTGATCGTGCCTTCGTCCGCGGTCGAAACCATGGGCCTGGGCGGCATGCTGGCCACCACGACGCTGGCCAAGAACCAGTAGGAGGCGATCGTGACTACGCTGAGAACTTTGGTCCTCTTAATGCAACGCTTGGTGATTCTGACGATCGGCATCGCAGGCGCTGCGGTGGTAGATTCACTGGTCACTGAGACCGCTCCATTACTGTCGCGGCTTTGTAAGCCGTTTCCGAGCCGCGAGAGTGATCGAGCGGTCACCCGGGTGTGCTGTATCATCAGAAGTACACCCTGATGATTCCGGAAACGATCCCCGAAGGACTTACATTCGACGACGTTCTCCTGCTTCCCGCGCGTAGCGGCGTCGTCCCCGCGGAAACCGACACTCGCACCTGGATCACTCGCAAGATCGGCCTGAACATTCCCATCGTCAGCTCGGCCATGGACACGGTCACCGAATCGCATCTTGCGATCGCGTTGGCGCAGCAGGGCGGGCTCGGTCTGATCCACCGCAACATGTCGATCGATCGCCAATCCGAGGAAGTGGACCGCGTGAAACGCTCGGAAAGCGGCATGATTGTCGATCCGGTCACCGTGGACCCGGAACAGAGAATCGGCGATGCACTCGAAGTAATGAAGCGTTACCGCATCTCCGGCGTTCCCGTGACCAAGAATGGCAAGCTGGTCGGCATTCTCACCAATCGCGATCTGCGCTTCGAGACGCGCACGGACGTTCCCATCTCCAGCGTGATGACCAAGGAAAACCTGATCACGGTGGGCGTCGGCACTACGCTTGAAGAAGCCGAGGCCATCCTGCATCAGCATCGCGTGGAAAAGCTGCTGGTGGTCGATGAGCACTATTACCTGAAGGGTCTGATCACCGTCAAAGACATTCAGAAAAAGCTCAAATATCCCAATGCGGCGAAAGATGCGCAGGGACGTTTGCGAGTCGGCGCCGCGCTCGGGACGTCGGGTGATTTTCTGGAACGCGCGCAAGAGTTGGTCCGGAAAAAAGTGGACGTGCTGGCCGTGGATTCGGCGCATGGCCATAGCGAACGTGTGCTCGAAGTGGTCGCCACCCTGAAGCGCGTGTTGCCCGACGTCCAACTGATCGCGGGCAATGTCGCTACCAAACAGGGCGCGTGCGATCTGATTGCGCTGGGCGCGGATGGAATCAAGGTCGGGATCGGACCGGGATCGATTTGCACCACGCGCGTGGTCAGCGGCGCGGGCGTTCCCCAGATCACCGCGATTGCGGAGTGCTCGAAAGCGACGCAGGGCAGCGGCGTGCCGTTGATCGCCGACGGCGGCATCAAGTTTTCTGGCGATATCACCAAGGCCATCGCCGCGGGCGCGGACTGCGTGATGATCGGCAGCCTGCTGGCAGGCACCGAAGAGAGTCCCGGCGAGACGATTCTCTATCAAGGCCGTACCTTCAAGAGTTATCGCGGCATGGGATCGATGAGCGCGATGAGCCAGGGCTCCTCGGATCGCTATGCTCAGGATGCCTCGTCCGGCGGCAAGCTGGTTCCCGAAGGTATCGAGGGTCGCGTCCCGTACAAAGGCCTATTGTCCGACTTGGTGTATCAACTGGTAGGCGGCTTACGCGCCGGTATGGGGTATTGCGGCTGCGGCACGATTCAGGAATTGCGCGAACGAGCTCAGTTCGTCCGCGTCACGTCGGCTGGCCTGCGAGAGAGCCACGTCCATGACGTGATCATCACTAAAGAAGCTCCCAACTATCGTCTTGAATAGCGGCGTCTTGAGTAACGCGACTCTTGAATAAAGATCTTCCGTCCAAAACTTGTCTCTACGTGGCCGCCGGACGAGCGCTAGGCGCCCGCGAACCCGACGAATCCATCCGCAATCCGGACTATCTGGCCGAGCGGTTGCTTGGTCCCGAAGAGCGCGCGTTGGTCCAGGAACAGGCCGTAGTGCAGGCCCTGGAACTGGATTTCGCGGAAGCTCGCAAGAATATCGAAGCGCTTAGCTCCGCGATCATGATGATCATCCGTACGCGCTTCATCGAGGAGCGTCTCGCACACGCGATTCGCGATGGGGTCTCCCAGGTGGTTATTCTCGGGGCCGGTTTCGATACGCGGGCATACAGGCTCACCGAGCTCCTTAAAAACGCTCGCGTGTTCGAAGTGGATCAGCCGTCCACGCAAGAATATAAGAAACGCCGCGTGAGAGAGGCCGGCATTGCGGTCCCCTCTAACCTGACGTATGTTGCCGTCGATTTTCGGCACGACAACCTCGGCGATGTTCTGGCCGCGGCGGGCTACGACTCCAGCCGCAAGACGTTTTTCATCTGGGAGGGTGTCACCATGTACCTTCCCGAAGCAGCGGTCGAAGAAACTTTGCGCTGGGTAGCAGCGCAGGCTCCCGGTAGCACCATCATTTTCGATTTCGTGGGTGCGAGGCTCATCCAATTTATGGCGACGGCGGATTTGAGCAAGTTCCCCGAAGCCGCGCAGAAGGCCTTTGAAAGGATACGAAGACTCACTGCCGGCGAGCCTTGGATCTTCGGTTTACCGGACACGAACGAGCGCGAATTTCTGGGCAAAATTGGTTTGGAGCTGCACGCGCTTCTCCCCGTAGGCGGCGAGGAATCGATGCAGCGTTACTTGACCCGCAGCGATGGAACGCCATATATTTCGGTTCCACCGCCCCAGCAACAGGCCCAATCGCAACGCGGCGGCTACTGTCTGGCGGAAGCCTTTGTGCCTGCGCGGTAGAAGCCTACTGGCCTCATCTCTTCAGTAGGTCGCCGATCATTTTGCGCAGGTAGGTTTCGTTTTGCAGATCGGGAGTGCCCTGCGCGTCGCTTTGCGCCTGCACCACGCCGTGACGGTCGACGATCAGCACTTGCGGCACCGCCAGGCGTTCGACCTCCGAAACGCCTAGATAGCCGACCACTTGATCCCGCGGTGCGGAGCCCACGGGAATACCCAACTCGTGATCTTTTACGTAGCTGCGGACCATTTCCGGAGTGGCGTCATTAATCGCCACGCCGAAAGCCTGAAACCCCTGCGGACCGTATTCGGCCTGAAGTTTCGTCAGCAGCCGGGATAGCGCCTGGCAATGCGAGCAGTTCGTAATCAGAAACTGGACCAGTACGACCTTGCCTTTGTACTTCGAAAGCGAGATCGTCTGGCCGTTCGGATCCGCGCAACTGAACTCCTTGGAAGGCCGGGGAACCGGGGGCTTCGCAGGAAGCAAAGCGGAAAACCCTAACATCACGGCGAGCAAACACACGTATCGCATCTGTCTTTCTCCTTGGGTTGTTTTAGTTAATTCAGCAGGCGTCGGTTAAGGCGTGATTGCAGTTCGCCGCACAGGGCGCAGTCTGGGCGGTTCGCGCGGACATTCGCCATCCGGCGAAAATCAGTAACATGAGCAGGCAGTACACCACCGGCAGAGGCACGCGGATGGAGCCATGGAGCAGAAAGCTCGACCAGTGGCGGCGCGGCCTCAGCACGCGTTCCTCCAACGACGGTGAGATCGCCGGCGTCTGCCATTCTTTAAGCAAATTTCGCAACTGAGGATCATTTGGTTCCATGGAAAGCGCCTCTCGGTTCCAATAAGTGTGCCAGCATGCGCCGCAGATTCTGGCGAGCTCGATGCAGCCGCGACTTCACCGCCGCGAGATCCGCAGCCGTCGTGCGTGCGATTTCTTCCAGCGACATCTCTTCATACTCGGCCAGAACTACGGCCTCGCGCTGCAGCGGGGGCAACATCAAGATGGCTTTTTCCACCGCTTGGGAGCGATCGTCGTCGAGAACATTCAGCGGTTGCCCGATGAATGCATCCTCGAGCTGTTCGTGCGGCCTCTCATCACGCCATCGCTTTAGGATCAGGTTCCGGGCGATCCCCAGCAGAAACGCTCGCATCCCGCCCCGGCTTGGGTCATAGGCGGCCGGTTTCCTCCACAGGATCAGAAAGCAATCCTGAACGACGTCCTCGGCTGCCGAAGCAGACCCTGTCATCCGGTATGCGAAGCGATGGACCACGTCTTTGTGCCCGTGAAATGCGTCGCGAAACTCGGCGTCGGTCATTTCTAGACTCTAGTTTCCTGGAGACGGGGAAAAGGATTCGGTCTATCCGTGTTTATTTTGGTTCGTTCGCGGCTATGACTTTGGCAGCCAGTTCCCCAGCGGCCAGGCGCACCCGCACATTCGATCCCACCGGCGCGTCCGCAGGCGCTTTCACGATCTTTCTTTCGCCCTGGCCCTCCCGCTCGACGATCGCGTAGCCGCGGTCGAGAATCTTCAGAGGACTCAGTTGCGCCAGATGCGCTGCCAAAGGAGCAAGATCCCCCCGCGCACGGCTCAGCCGCAGCCGGATTGCCTGGTTCACAGCCGCACCACAAGCGTCCAGGCGTCGTCGAACAGCCGCGAATTGCAGTCGGACATCGCGCTGAACTAACCTTGTCGCAACTGCATCTAGCGCCCGCCCTCGCAGCCCAAGCACGACCCGAATGCCGTCTCGTAAGCCGTACTCCAACTCATCGATGCGCTGCATTCGCCGTCCCAGCGTCCGATGCAGACGCGCCGGATCGATCTCCAAGCGATGAAATTGCCGAGCACGCAAGGCGAGCGTTAAACGAGCCGCCTGACGCAAGCGCCCTTCAGCTCCCGACAAACCTTCGAGCAGGCTCTGCCGAGTGGATGCCACCAGCTCCGCGGCCGCCGAAGGCGTGGGAGCACGAAGATCCGCGACGAAATCGGCAATGGTGAAATCGGTCTCATGTCCGACGGCAGAGATCACCGGTACGGGAGACGACGCAATGGCGCGCGCCACGCGTTCCTCGTTGAACGCCCACAGGTCTTCGAGTGATCCGCCGCCGCGAGCCACGATCAAGACTTCCGCCCAGCCGGATTGCGCGAAGTATCCGATGCCGGCGGCGATCTGTTCGGCCGCGCCCTCGCCCTGCACCTGCGCCGGATACAGCCGGATGTGCCGGCCCGGGCAACGCCGCTCCAGAATGTGGATCATGTCCCGGATCACCGCTCCTGATGGCGACGTCACGATCCCGATCCGCTCCGGCAGCGCTGGTAGTGGACGTTTGCGGGCCTGATCGAAAAGCCCTTCCATGGCCAGCTTGCGCTTCAACTGCTCGAACGCCAGTTGCAGTGCGCCGTGACCCTGCGGCTCCAACGCTTCCACCACCAGTTGCACTTCGCCGCGAGCATCGTACAGGTCGATGCGTCCACGCGCCAGCACTGCCACGCCGTCCTGCGGCTTGAACTTGAGGTATCGCGCGGTCATTTTGTAGCACACGCAACGGATTTGCGCGGCCTCGTCTTTCAGAGTGAAGTAATAGTGGCCGCTGGGCGGGAGCTTCGCACCGGAAATTTCGCCGGCCACCCAGATATCCGCGAACTCGCCCGATAGCATCGAGCGCATCTCCGCATTCAATTCGCTGACGGTATACGATCGCCTCTGGACGCCCCAGTCGAGTATGATCTGCTCCATGACCTGTATGTGTCCAGTGTAAGCCGAGCGTTTATGTATATCATGTGGGAATGACTCCCAAAGAGGCTCTCGAATTCGCGAAGAAGAACGACGTCAAACAGCTTGACTTGCGCTTCACCGACCTGCCGGGTGTTCAACAGCACGTTTCCTATCCTATTGGTGAACTGAGTGAGACCAGCTTCGAGGAAGGCTTTGGCTTCGACGGCAGCTCCATCCGCGGATGGGCCGCCATCAACGAATCCGATATGCTGCTGGTGCCCGATCCGGCCACCGCGATCGTCGACCCCTTTTTCGAAGTCAAAACGCTGGTGATGAACTGCAATGTGATCGATCCCATCACCCGCCAGAGCTACGATCGCGATCCGCGCTGGATCGCCCGCAAGGCCGAGCTGTACGTCAAGAACTCCGGGCTCGCCGACACCGCTTTCTTCGGCGCGGAAGCCGAGTTTTTCATCTTCGACAGCGTCAGCTTCGACCAGAACACCCACTCCGGCTTCTACTTTATCGATGCCGAGGAGGGCCGCTGGAATTCCGGGCGCCGGGAGAACAACCTCGGCTACCGGCCGCGCTATAAAGAAGGATATTTCCCCGTTCCGCCGACCGACCAGCATCAGGACCTGCGCGCCGAGATGGTCGAGACCATGGGCAAAGTCGGCCTCGATATCGAGTGCCACCATCACGAAGTGGCCACCGCCGGCCAGTGCGAGATCGATCAGCGTTTTAACACGCTGACGAAATCGGCCGACAACATGATGCTGTACAAATACGTGATCCGCAACACGGCGTATCAGTACGGCAAAACCGTCACGTTCATGCCCAAGCCTCTTTTCGGCGACAACGGCAGCGGCATGCACGTGCACCAGAGCCTGTGGAAGGGCGGCAAGCCCCTGTTTGCGGGCGATCTCTACGCCGGCTTGAGCCAGATGGCGCTTTGGTATATCGGTGGACTGCTCAAGCACGCCCGCGCGCTGGCGGCCATCATCGCGCCGACCACCAATAGTTATAAGAGGTTGGTTCCGGGCTATGAAGCGCCGGTGAATTTGGCGTACTCCCGGCGCAATCGCTCCGCCGCGTGCCGCATTCCAATGTACTCGGCCTCGCCCAAAGCCAAGCGCGTCGAGTTCCGGCCGCCGGATCCGTCTTCGAATCCCTACTTGGCATTCGCGGCCATGGTCATGGCGGGTCTTGATGGCGTGATGAACAAGATCGATCCAGGCGAACCGCTGGACAAGGACATTTACGATCTCTCGCCCGAGGAGATGAAGGCCGTGCCGTCCATGCCTGCCTCGTTAGAGGAAGCTCTCGGGGCCCTGGAAGACGATCATGCATTTCTGCTGAAAGGCGATGTGTTCACGGAGGAGCTGCTCGAGAACTACATCAACTACAAGCGCAAGAACGAGGCCGACGCCGTGCGCCTGCGCCCGCACCCCTACGAGTTCGCGCTTTATTACGACATCTAATACCGTGGGGCAGGCGATCTTGTTTACCCGAAAGCGGGTCGCCTGCCGTCCAACCTGTCTATAACGCCGCCTCTCCGCGATCTTCGTTGCGAATACGAATCGCATCCAGCACGTCGGTGACGAACACTTTGCCGTCGCCTACTTTCCCGCTGCGGGCAGCCGTGGAGAGTGTGCGAACAATTTCATCCGCCCGCGCGGAAGTTACCACCAGTTCGATTTTCACCTTGGGCAGCAAATCGACCTTGTATTCCTGGCCGCGATAGGTTTCCGTGTGGCCCTTCTGACGCCCATGGCCGCGCACCTCCGATACGGTCATCCCGTCGACTCCTATACCGAGCAGCGCGTCCTTCACTTCGTCCAGCTTATGGGGCTGGATAATCGCTTCGATTTTCTTCATCGGTGATCCCGTCCTTTTAGTGGGGTTATCTACTTGGCTATCTATATGATGCCCCGGAGCATGGGTTCATCCAAACGAAACGTTTGGATTGGCTGCATCAAAATAATCTATTGGACGTTTGGTCAAACTGCCCTTAGTCTTAAAACTTAAAGCTCAGTCCGCTTTGTAATCCAAAACCTCAGGAGGTTGTAAATTGTATACGCGCTTGAAGTGTCTCTTAGGTCCTTTAACCGCAGCGTTGATCGCGACGTCCGCTTTCGGACAGGCGCCAGCGCCAGCGCCGGCTCCCGCTCCCGCGCCAGCCGCGGCACCGGCTCCTCCACCATGGTCGGTAGGCGGAATCGATTTCAGTGGCTTGGTGGACGGCTACTATAACTTCAACTTTAACCACCCGGCCTCGGGTGTCAACGGCCTTTATAACTTCGATGCCAACGCCAACGAGTTCAGCTTGAACATGCTCAAGCTGAGCATGTCTCACGCGGTGGATCCCATCGGATTCCAGGTCGATTTTGGCTTCGGCAAAGCCTTCGACATGATCAATGGCGGCGAACCACAGAGCGGTCTGAATACCCGGAACATCGAGCAGGCGTATGTGAGTTGGAAGCCTAAGGGCAAGGATAGCGGCTTTCAGATGGATTTCGGGAAGTTCGTCACCAGCGCGGGCGCCGAAGTGATCGAGAGCAATGCCAACTGGAACTATTCCCGCTCCTTACTGTTCTCTTGGGCGATTCCTTACTACCATTTCGGCTTCCGCATGAGCGAAACCAAGGGTCACTTCACCGGCGGCTTCCAACTGGTCAATGGATGGAACGAAGTGCAGGACGTCAACTCGGGGAAGACGTTGGGCTTCGTCGGCAACATCACCACCAAGAAGATCGCCTGGAACAATAACTTCTACACGGGTCCGGAAAATCCGGGGACCAACAAGGGCTGGAGGAATCTCTACGACACCACGGTGATTTTCACGCCCGCCGATAAGTTCAACGCATATGTGAATTTCGATTACGGCCAGAACAACAACGGGTTGAGCGGGCCGGCCGCCGCCACAGCCAAGTGGTATGGCGTTGCTTTCGCCGGCAAACTCCAGATGAACGATCACAATGCGATCACGCCGCGCTATGAATGGTTCAAGGATCGCGACGGATTTGAAACCGGCATGTTCTGTGTAGCCGGAAAAGAGTGCGACGCCCTCCAGGAATTCACGTTCACCTACGAATACAAGTGGACCCAGGGTTTAATGGCACGCGTCGAGTATCGTCGTGACTGGACCGGCCAGAAGCAACCGGTCATCTTCCAGCGCGGGTCCACGGGTTCTTCCGATCATCAGGACACGTTCACCCTGGGTATCGTAGCCTTCTTTGGCCCTCACTAAACGATCAACATAAGTAAGCTGTCGAGTACTTTGACCGCGCGTGGCTTAGGCCACGCGCGGTTTTGTTATATGCCCCAGTATCCTGAGACCTTTGCCTGCCGACCGTTCGATCACCCTACCACCTGCCTTATGGAACCTATTGAAATAATCAATTGGACACCTATTCACATGACCGTTAGACTGGCACAGTAGTTCTTTTCTCAAAGTTGCTTGCCAAGTTCCGCGAGCGACGTTCTCTAAGATTCGTTTAGGCGGAAGCAGGCCGTTGACGGTTTGCCGCGAGTCGGGATACGTGTATCAAAACAAAGCACAAGAGAGGAAATCATAACATGGAGAGAAAGCTTTCTTTATCCGGGAAACTAAAGCGACTAAGCGACCGCTTGCGGACACCGGAATGGCGTAAATACGGGCAGGTCCTGCTCATGGGCAAGTTCCTGGGCGTGGCATTAATCTTCCTTCTGGCGCTCTTCATGCACCCGGAGATGATGGGTTTGGGTGCTCATGCTGCCGACCCCGAACTCAAGGGCAATGACATCGTCAACCCGGTCAATACTATGTGGACCTTGGTCGCCGCGTTCCTGGTTTTCGGAATGCAGGTCGGCTTCACGATGCTCGAAGCCGGATTCTGCCGGTCCCGTGAGACTGTCAACGTCCTCATGGAGTGCGTGGTGGATACCTGCCTGTGCGGCCTTCTGTTCTACGCGTGGGGCTTCGCGTTCATGTTCAGCCACGGCAACGGCTTCATCGGTATGAACTGGTTCTTCTTGAAAGGAGCGCCGGCGACGTATGAGAGCACCGGTGTCTCTTTCTTGGCCGTCTGGATCTTCCAGTTTGCCTTTGCCGATACGTGCTCGACGATCACCTCGGGAGCCATGATCGGGCGGACTGCCTGGATCGGCGATCTGCTGTATAGCTTCGCGGTATCGGGCTTCATCTATCCGATCATCGGCCACTGGGCTTGGGGCCCGGACGGCTTCCTGGCAGCCATGGGTCAGCCCGGCTACTTCCTGCCTTGGGTTGGAACCAGCTTCCATGACTTCGCCGGTTCCACCGTGGTGCATACCATCGGCGGCTTCATCGCCCTTGCGGGTGCCATCGTCCTCGGTCCACGTATGGGTCGCAGGTTCAAGCGCGATGGAGGCGGGCCAATGATGCCGCATGATCTGACCATCGCGGCTTCCGGCGGATTGCTCCTGTGGTTCGGCTGGTACGGATTCAACCCGGGCAGCACTCTGTCCGCCATGGATTTCGTCGGCATCGGCCGGGTCGCGGCAAACACAACTCTGGCAGCTTGCGCCGCTGGATTGACCGCCATGGCTTACGCGTACATGCGCAGCAACATTTGGGACGTCAGCTTCACGGTCAACGGCTTTCTCGCCGGTCTGGTCGCGATTACGTGTCCTTGCTACTGGGTGAGCCCGACGGGCGCCATTGCGTTAGGCGGCATCGCCGGCGTGATCGTGGTCATGGGAGTCGAGCTGCTGGAGTATTTGCGAATTGACGATCCCATCGGCGCCGTTCCGGTGCACGGGATTTGCGGAATCTGGGGAACGCTGTCTCTAGGCTTGTTCGCCTCGGGTCAGTACGGGTCCACTGGCCCATTCGCACCGGACAACTCCGCACCGCTCGCCGGACTATTCTACGGCGGCGGTATGACCGTCCTCAAGGCTCAGATTGTGGGCAGCGCGATTATTACGCTCTCGACGTTCGGGGTTGCCATGGTGGTGATGCTGATCGTCAACGCGATGGGCCTGTTGCGCATTTCTCCGGAAGGCGAGCAGCATGGTCTGGATCTGCACGAGCACGGTATCTCGGCTTATCCCGAATACGTGATCGCGTCGATCGGACGGCCGGGTGGGATGGCGCCGGAGCCGGCGGGCCACGGCGTGTCTTCACTCTCGGCGAGTCCTAAGACGACCTAGTCCGCGGGGAAGCGACAGTAGTGAAGCATGTTTCTGGAAGAACGGTCACGGCCTAACGGGACATCCTATGATCGAGCTGCAGCACTTAGAGACGTTTTGTGTCGTAACGGACACGAACAACTTTACCCGTGCTGCAGCCCGGCTGGGTTGTTCTCAGTCGACGGTGACGATGCACATCAGGGCGCTGGAGCGTGAGTTGGGAGCGCCCCTTTTTGTGCGTGACCGTTCTTCCAAGACGGTTGTTCTTACAGAAGTGGGCAGGCGCATTTCCCGCTACGCCGGACGGGTTTTGGCGCTTGTGAAAGAGGCGGAAATGGCCGTCCGGGGTGTTGCTTCGAGGAAATGAGACGCCCATAGGCGGCATCCTGTTAGCCTGGAAGCTAGCTCAGGGGCTTTGGTCTTCGACCGCTCCCTAGTGTCCCGTGCCGGCTCACGACTATCCTCTTCCGGTGATCCTCCTGATCGTGTTTGGCTCGGCCAAACTGATGGGGGAGATCTTCGCGAGGCTGCGTCAGCCCGCCTTGGTCGGCGAGATTCTAGCAGGGGCAATCATCGGCCCCGGTCTTCTGGGCTGGATCGCTCCCAATCAAACTCTTACAGCGCTGTCGGATTTGGGCGTGATGTTCCTGCTCTTCGATGCGGGTCTTCAGGTCAAGGCTTCGGACCTGCTGCGCGTGGGTGGGACGGCCACATTGGTGGCCACACTGGGTGTCGTGGCGACGTTTCTCGGGGGCTGGGGCATTCTGACGGCCTGGGGCTCATCGCCGATGGAGGCAATCTTTGTCGCCACGGCGCTGGTGGCAACCAGCGTGGGTATCACCGCCTCGACGCTTGCTGCGCGTGGATTGCTTCACCAGGTCGCCAGCAAACTCATTCTAGCCGCCGCCGTCATCGACGACGTTCTGGGGCTGATCGTGCTGGCCGTCGTGAGTGGAATTTCACGGGGCCGGATCAACGTGCTGGATATCGCACTCACGGCAGGCCTTGCCGCAGCCTTCACCATTGTGGCGGCGAAATGGGGAGCGACCACAGCCAATCGAATTCTGCCCCACTTCCATTCCAGGGCGCAGGCTGAAGAAGCAAAGTTCCACATCTCCCTGGTGTTGCTGTTCGCGCTATCGGCCCTGGCCGTATATACAGGCGTCGCCGCGATCGTCGGGGCGTTCCTGGCCGGACTCGCACTGTCGGAAAGCGCCGATGGGAGGGTTCGCGACCTTACTCGTGGCGTCAGTGAGCTGGTAGTTCCGTTTTTCCTGGCGGGTATCGGGTTACGGATGGACCTCGGCCTGTTCCGCTCGCAATCCGCTATCGTCCTGGCCTTGCTGATGCTGGCCATGGTGATCGTCACGAAAGTGCTGGGTTGTGGCCTGGGGGCGCTTTCCATGGGCCGGATGACCGCCCTGAAGGTCGGCCTGGGAATGGTTCCCCGCGGGGAAGTCACCATGGCAATCGCCCAGATGGGGCTCACTCTAATGGTCATTACCCCGGAAGTGTATGCTGTCGTTGTGTTTATCGCAGTGGCGACGACGCTGATCACCCCCTTGCTTCTGAGCATCGCCTTCCGCGCCGGCCCGGCCCTGGAAACGCCTCGGGCTTGACCAATCGGCCTTATTTGTTAGCCACTTGGTTAGGTTCCGGGCCGTATCACGTCCATCAAAACTTTCGATTAGCAGGGAGCCTTCCTCCGGCGCTAAGATGTTTAATAATGTTTTCTGAGGGCTGAAACGTCATTTTGTCCGCCCCGCGCGGGTTCACTTCACCCCTGGGCGCAAGCTCCCTCGCTAGTATTTTCTAACATCGTTTTTTACAAGTCACGGTATCAAGGAGATTCATGAACAACGGAAATAACGGTTTGCAAGACTTCCTGAAGCTTCCCTACACGGAACTGGAAGAGTTGAACCTTAAGGCCAAGGAACAGCGCTTGAAGCGAGTTCCCGCGGAAAAGGTCCAGGAAGAACGCCTGAAGTATTTGACCGATGAGAAGCGCATTAAAGCCGTGACCCTGCTGTTCAGCGACCTCGAAGGCCGCTTGCACATGCTGGATTACGACAAAAAGTTCCTGTTGAAGAGCTGGGACAACCTGACCTTTGACGGATCCTCGATCCGCGGTTTTACCGCGCAGCGTGAGAGCGATCTGCGGCTGGGCCTCGATTGGTCCGCCTTCTACTGGGCTCCGGCCGACTACTTCGGCGCCGGCAAAGTGCTGGTCTTCGGCGAAGTCATCGACAAGGACGGCAGTCCGTACTCAGCCGACATCCGTGGCGTTCTCAAGAAATACGCCAACGATCAGCATGCGAAGAATGACTACACGCTGAACGCGGCCAATGAGATCGAAGGCTTTCTGTTCAAGGGCGTGGACGCAGAGCGCCACTATTCCACCCACGGGAAGTTCGAATATGTAAACACCGGCGGCTACTATCACTCGTTGCCCGGAGACCCGCTGCGCACCTTTATCGATACCGCTGCGGAAGTGCAGCGCGCCATGGGCTTCCAGAACGAGAAGGACCATCCGGAAGTCGCCCCCTCTCAGTTCGAGATCAACTATAGCTACGCGGACGTGGTTGCCGCGGCCGACCACATCCAGCTTTATAAGCTGGTTTGCCGGCAGGTGGCCACCAACATGGGCCTGACCGCCAGCTTCCTTCCCAAGCCCGTGGTGGGCGTGAATGGAAGCGGCATGCACACCAACGTGTCCATCACCAAGGGCGGCAAGAACATTTTCTGGGATCCTAAGGGCGAAGAGAAGATCAGCAAGGAAGCCTGGGACTTCGTCGATCGCATCCTGACCGTCGGCAATGATATCTGCCTGCTGTTGAATCCCAGCGTCAACGCCTTCCGGCGCTTGGATCCGCACTTTGAGGCGCCCAATCAGATCATCGCCTCGGCTGTCGATCGTGGTTCCATGGTTCGTATTCCGATCGGCAACGAACGCAGCTCGCGCGTCGAAGTCCGTTCGGTCGCTCCCGACGCGAACCCGTACATGGTGCTGTACTCGATCTTCAAGAGCGGCATCGACGGCAGTATCGACAAGATTCCGAATCTCCGGTCGGCCAAGCGCTATCTGCCCGACAACATCTACGACGCCATGGACAACTTCAACAAGTCTGAATGGATCACCAAGATCCTGGGCGAGGACGTGAAGGGCCGCTACGCTGACTTGAAGAAGGCGTCCGCGGATCGCTGCGCCCGGCTGCTCGGCACCATCGTCAAGCCGCAGGAAGTGCAGTATCACCACGAGATTTACAATCAATATCTCTGGAATCAATTCTAGGAATGTGGGGGGCGACGCATGCGTCGCCCCTACAACCTAATTCATCTGTAGGGGCCGGACATGTCCGGCCCTTTTTTTGCGCGATCATATCTACACGGTGTCTCTGGCGTCCATCCTCCAAATCAACGTTTCTTCGGGCGGCGTACCCAAGCGTCCGATTGCGGCCGGTGTGGTCACCTCGCTGGGCATCGCCGGCGATCGGCACGCGAATCCGCAGGTTCACGGCGGCCCCCGCCAAGCGGTCCTAATCGTCACCTCTGAGGGCATCGACGAGCTCAAGGAGCAAGGTTTTCCCCTGTATCATGGCGCCCTGGGAGAAAATCTCACCACCCGCGGATTGGACCGGCGCTCGCTGCGTATCGGCCAGCGCTACCGGATCGGCGAGGTTCTCCTCGAGATCACCAAACTTCGCGCACCCTGCGAGAACTTGAATCCCTATGGGCCTGGAATTCACAAGGCCGTCTATGATCAAGATGTGAAAGCCGGGAATCCCGAATCGCCGCGCTGGGGCTTGGGCGGATTCTATGCATCGGTCCTGCGGGCAGGGACGATTCATCCCGGCGATCCGATTCAGTTAGTGGACGAAACCGCGTAGTTCCGTCATGCACCGCCTGTCGAATCTTCCCTACCGGGATCGCAAGCGCGCCACCCGCGAGCTGACTGCCCTTGCGCCGCATCTTCCTCCCGCCGTTCAAAACCGCTTCGATCTTCTGCTGGCGAGTTCGCCCGCGCCCGAACAGGGATTGCATTACTTCACCCGCTTGCGCGAGCAGCACCCCGGCGCGTTCGATCGCTTGACGCGCTCCGCCGTGGGGATGCGCCATTTGGTGGCCGTCTTCACCTACAGCCGCTTTCTCGCCGAGGAGATCCTGGAGCATCCGGATTGGGCCGAGCAACTCCTCGACCAAGTCGACTTGCAACGGGTTCGTACTGTCGACGATTTCGGTATCCGGCTGGAATATGCGCTCCCGCCGGGCGTTCCGCCGCCCGTGGAGTTCGCGAAATTCAGGCGCCGCCAGATTCTGCGGATCATGATCCGCGACGTGATGGGTTTGGCCACCCTACCGGAGATCACCAGCGAGCTGACGGCCCTGGCCGACGTCATTGTGGAGTCGGCTTACAAGCGTATTTACCAGGACCTGGCGCTGCAGTACGGCCAGCCGCGCTCCGACGGCGGTGAAGAATCCCATTTCGCCGTAATCGCGCTGGGGAAGATGGGCGCCGAGGAACTGAACTACAGTTCCGACATCGACCTGATGTTTCTATACTCGGCCAACGGTCAGACTGCCGGACCCGTAAGCATCTCCAACAAAGAATTTTTCAAGCGCGCATCGAATCAGCTCACCGGACTTCTTTCGGCTTACTCCGCCGAAGGGATGTGCTACCGCGTGGACTTGCGATTGCGCCCCGACGGAAGCCTGGGCGAGGTCTGTATCTCGGTCGACGGCGCGCGAAATTACTACGAAAAACGCGGACGCGATTGGGAACTGCAGATGTTGATCAAGGCGCGGGTCGCGGCGGGGCATCGCCCCACCGGCCGCGCATTGCTGGATTTCGCCGAACCCCTGATTTATTCCACCAGCCTGGACTTCTCCGCGATCGAGGAACTTTCCGCGACGCGAGAACGCTTGAATGAAAAGCTTGCAGCTCGTCAAGAACGGCGTCAGTCCATTCGATTCGCGCCCTCTGGCAAACCCGGAGCGCCGCGAGAAATGATCGATGTGAAACTCGAGCGTGGCGGAATCCGCGATATCGAGTTTCTGGTCCAGTGCCTGCAGCGGCTGCACGGAGGCGCCGATCCCTGGGTCCGTCACGGCGGCACCATGCTGGCGCTTGCGCGCCTGCAGGACAAGGGCTATCTCACTGGAGCCGAGTACGGCCGGCTGGCCCAAGCCTACCAGTTCCTCCGCCACCTGGAACACCGTCTGCAATTCGACGAAGACCGTCAGACGCACCGCTTGCCCGAGGATCCCGCAGCTCTGGAGTTAATCGCGCGCCGCATGCCCGGGGCGACTTCAGGCGCCAGTACAAGCCCATCGGCCCAGGGGCTTCTGCGCGAGCTGCACCAGCATTTCGCCGCGGTGCTCGAGATGTATGAGCGCGTGGTGACCTCCCGTCCGTCAGCGGCGGCCAGCCAGATCCAGCAGGACGAGCCAACCGAGCAAGTTGGCGGCCGCCCGACGTCATTCGTCATTCAGGCGCTCGATCAACGAGCCCCCGCGCTGGCGGCTGCGATCGCTCGCGCCGATCTCCATCGCGGGTATGTCCCCTTCGAATACTTTCTGGAGCGTCTTTCGAATGATCCCGCGCGTCTCGAACGTCTCAACTCCGAGCCGGAATTAGCGGCCATCGCACTGGACCTGTTCGAGCACAGTCCGTACTTTGCCGAAGATCTGATTCGCCGCCCGGAATCGATGGATGAGCTGGCGCGCGTGGCCATTCCGCTGATTCAGGATGAACCGCCGCCCCACGATGCTACGGAACTGCGCCGCTGGTTCCGCCGCGCGATCCTGCGGATAGAAGCGGAGAGCATCTGCCGGTCGCATCCGATCTTCGAAACGCTGGATAAAACGTCGAGACTCGCCGAAATGGTGATCGCCCGGGCGTACGAGATCGCCATCGCCGATGTGCGCTTGTCGAACCCACACGAAGATCCGGACTATCAACCCAAGAATCAAATGTCGGCCATCGCGCTGGGGCGGCTCGGCATGCGGGAGTTCGACCTGGGCTCGGACGCCGATCTGGTCTTCGTGTTGCCGGACTCCGACGCTTCGGAGATGGTCTTCTGGACCCGTGTGGCCGAGCGCCTGGTGCATCTCATCACGGCCTACACCGGCGAAGGCGTGCTCTTTGCCGTGGACGAACGATTGCGTCCCAACGGGAGCGCTGGACCTCTGGTGCAGACCGAGAGCGCTGTGACGGAATACTTCGCGAACGCCGCGGAAGCCTGGGAAGGGATTACGTACATGAAATCGCTGGCCGTGGCCGGCGATCCGAAACGCGCTGAGCTTTTCTTACATGAGCTCCAGCAAGTCGACTGGCGGCGCTACGGGCAGGGCGGGCGTTCCCGCGCCGATCTGCGCGAGATGCGCGCGCGCCTGGAGAAAGAGCAGGGACCTTCGCGACCCTTGAAGGCGGGCCGCGGAGGCTACTACGACATCGATTTTCTCTTGATGTACCTGCGCCTGAAAAGCGCCGGCGTGTTCTTCACCGTTCTCAACACCCCTGCTCGTATCGAAGTTCTGGAGCAGATGGGCCACTTGAGCCGCCAGGACGCCCAGTTCCTGCACGATGCGGCCACCTTCTATCGCGCGCTGGATCACGGCCTGCGTGTGATCACCGGACACGCCGAGAGCCGCTTGCCTGGTTCGGAGGCGCAATTGGAAGCGCTTAACGCATTGCTGCTGCGCTGGACGCCGATCCCGCTGTCGGACTTAAGCAAAATCCAGTCGGAGACCCGCGAGGTATTCGACCGGTTTTTTAGGTAGGGTTGGGAGATGCCAACAGCATTGGTCACCGGAGCAAGCCGCGGCGTCGGCCGGGGCGCGGCCATCGGACTCGCGGAGTGTGGCTTCAGAGTTTTCGCAACCGGTAGAACCGTCGCGGACGCGGACCTCCCGGATGGCATCACGCGAGTGCCTTGCGATCACCTGCGCGACGATCAGACTGCGGCGGCGTTTGCCAGGGTTACTGACGGCTTGGATGTGCTGGTCAACTCCGCTTGGGGCGGCTACGAGCAAATGGTGGAGAACGGCGCCTTCACCTGGCCACTGCCGTTCTGGGAACAACCTCTTCATCGGTGGACCGGCATGTTGGATGCGGGCGTTCGTGCCGCCTTCGTCGCTGCATCCCACGCGGCCAGAATTATGGTGCCGCAGAAACGCGGATTAATCGTCAATATCAGTCACTGGGCCGCGCAGAAGCGCATCGGCAATGCGATCTACGGAATTTCGAAAGCCGCGACGGATAAGATGACAGCCGATATGGCTCACGAACTGCGCTCGCACGGCATCGCAGTGGTCTCACTTTATCCGGGGTTGGTCCGAACCGAGCTGGTCATGGCCGCGGCGGCAGGCGGTTGGTTCGATCTTTCAAACAGCGAGAGTCCGGAGTTTACAGGACGGGTCATTGCCGCGCTCGCGCGCGACCCACATCTCATGGAGCGCAGCGGTACGGTTTGCGTTGCGGCAGCGCTCGCTGAAGAATACGGCGTGAGCGATGTGGATGGCAAACATCCCACACCGCTCACGCTGGATACCGTCTGACTAGCGGTGTTCTTCCTTGCGCTCTTCCCTGCCGTGCTCCTCTACCCTCCTGCGGCTGCCGGCCCGTTCCGCCGCCTTTTCGCGCTCGGTGCGTCCTTCGAGCACGTGCCGATCCGCTACGCGGGGAGGCACTGGTCCAGCGCGCCGTATCGCATAAGGATGGACGTACGTCCCCCGATTGACCCAAGAGCGATGCCACTCGGCATTATTCACGAACACCGCGTGTGAGCCCCACACAATGCGATTTCCGCCCCAGCCCCAGGGCCGAAACGCGGGTCCAATTCCGATCCCGAAGCTGAAAGTGATTCCACGGGCTACGACGAAGCCCGGCCGGGGCCGCGCGAACACCACCAGCGGATCGTAGTAGGGCACATAGATCACCGCCGGGTTCACGGGAGCAATCTCGATGTACGGACCGTTACTGACCACAATCTGCCCGTTCGATCGGAGGTAACCGAAATCGCGAGCCTGGCGGCGCTCCCGCTGCACCGCGTCCATCACGTCCGGCCCTTGCGCCAGAAATGCATCGCCCAGATCGCGAGTCCAGTTCAGGTCGGAAGCCATCATGCCCAGGACCGAGGGGAAGGGCAGCAAGGCCTGAACGCTGGGGTCCCACGGCAACTGGTCTTCCTGGATATCCCGCGCGAGCGCGTCACCGGTAAGGTAATGATGTTGATCCGCCCATGCCGCTGCGTCGGGGATCTGGTCGGAGAAGGTGGCCGCGGCCAGAACTTGCGCAAGCAGCGAATCCGGGTACAGCGCCACTCTCGCCACTAGACTGTCCAGTTGCTGGGGCGGGAACGACGGGGGCGGGGGCCCTTGCGCCAGAATCGGAATCGACGCGAGCATGGCACAGCTATACATTATGAAAGCTTTCATGATTGCCTCCTGAGTTTGTTTTTAGTCAACGAGTACTTCGGCACTACCGCCGACGCCAATATCCGTTGTAATACCGGCGGCCGACGTATCGGGGTCCGACCCATACAGCACCAGCGTAAGGTGGACGAGCCCAATATCCTGCCCGCCAGATGTAGCGTGGTCCAACACGGTTATAGTAGCCGCCTACCCATGCGTATCCGGGTCCAGGACTCGGCGGATAATACGCCACTGCGGGCGGGGGCGGCGGAGGCGCTGCATAGTATCCATATGCCGGGCCGACACCAATTCCTATGGAGAAGTGCGCGGCAAACACCGAGCTGCTCGCGGCCAGGAACATCAAAGCTAATAAACTCTTTTTCATGATCGAGTTCTCCTGCCCGAAAAAATTGCACGCTGCTTGCCAAACTGGATCTGCAAGAAATAACGTAGGTTAGTCCGCTGATACAGGTACGGGCAGTGGCTGATTTCCACCACCCGAGGCCGAACTTGGCCAGGAACATTTATTCGCGCGCGGCGATGCCTAAGGCTTTCATTTTGCGGTAGAGGTGACTGCGTTCGAGCCCTAGCATTTCCGCCGCGCGCGTGACATTGCCCTTGGCTTCTTCGAGCTTCTTGAGGATGTAATCGCGTTCGGCCGCTTCCCGCACTTCCTGCAAACTCCCGAAACGCTCCACTGGTTTGTAGAAAACCGCGCGGCGCGCACGATCGAGCGGAATGTGACGCGCGTCAATACGCGGCTGCGGATTCATGATGACGATCCGCTCCATCAGATTGCGCAATTCGCGCACGTTGCCCGGCCAGGGATACTCTTCGAGCACCCGCAGCGCTTCCTCGGTCAAATCTTTGGGCTTGCGGCCATAGGCCGTGGTGAATTCCCGCAGAAAGTGATCCGCCAGCAGCGGAACATCCTCGATCCGCTCCCGCAGCGGGGGTACATGAAACGGGATCACGTTCAGGCGGTAGAACAAATCCTCGCGAAAATTTCCGCGCTCGATCTCTTCCTCCAGGTTCTTGTTCGTGGACGCCACTACGCGCGCGTCCACCTGAACCGAGTCAGCCGCGCCTACAGGTTCAAAGCGCTGCTCTTCCAGGGCCCGCAGAACCTTGGCCTGGGTCTTCAGGGACATGTCCCCGACTTCGTCCAGGAACAGCGTCCCGCCATGGGCTTTTTCGAGCTTGCCAGTCTTGTCTTCCGCCGCGCCCGCGAACGCACCCTTGCGGTGGCCGAACAGCTCGCTCTCGATCATTTCCTCCGGGATCGCCGCGCAGTTCACTTCGACGAACGGCTCGCCCGCGCGCGAACTGGCCGCGTGGATCGCGTGGGCAATCAGCTCCTTGCCGGTTCCACTCTCGCCGAAAATCAGCACGCGCCCATTGGTTGCGGCCATCAGCGTCAGTTGTTGCCGCAGAGCCTTCATCGGAACGCTTTCGCCGATGATGCGAGGGTCGTGGTCCCCACCCTCTTTCAGCCTGCTCAGTTCCAGCTCCAGCCGCCGCTGCTGCACGGCATTGTGTATCACCACCATCACCTTCTCGATGGTCAGCGGTTTTTCCAAAAAATCGAAAGCCCCCAGTTTGGTCGCTTTGACGGCGGTTTCGATGGTTCCATGTCCCGAAATCACCACCACCTCGGGACGATCCATGAAGGGGATTTCCTGAATCCGCGCCAGCGTTTCCAGGCCGTCCATTCCGGGCAACCACACGTCCAGCAGAACTACATCGTAAGCGTGCCGCGGCAATTCCTCGATACACTGTTCGCCGCTCTCCACGGCTTCGCAGGTGCAGCCCTCGTCTTCGAGCACGCCGCGCAGCGATTCCCGAATGCCCGGTTCGTCGTCTACAATTAGTACCCGCGTGTTCTTCACGCGCGAACCTCAGCCTCCGCCGGAATCGCGTCAAGGGTGCCAACCGGTACTTCAACGAAGAAACGGGTCCCCGCGGGCCGATTGTCTTCCACGCGAATGCGCCCACCGTGCTCGCTCAAGATGTGGCTGACGATGGCCAGTCCTAAGCCCGTACCCCGGTTCTTGGTTGAAAAATACGGCAAGAAAAGTTTTTCCTTATCTCCGGCGGAGATTCCGCAACCGGTGTCCGCGATCAGCAGTTCCACCGAATCCGCGGAAGTGGCGCGCGTGACCACCATCAGGCGCCGGACCATTGCATCACGCATCGCTTCGGCGGCGTTATCCACCAAGTTCACCACCACGCGTTTGAACTGGTCGGGGTCCAGATTAACCCGAGGCAGATCGGGCGCCAGATCCGCCCGCACGTCGATCCCGTCCAGCCGGCCGTCGAAGACATCCAGCCCGTTGCGAACCACCGCGTTCAAATCGCAGGGGACCATTTGGGCCTTGGGGAATCGGGAGAATTGAGAAAATTCGTCGGCCAGGGTCTTGACCGATTCCACTTCGCGCGAAATCGTTGCCGCGCACTCCCTCAGGATCCGATGGGATTCTGCCGTGGAAGCGCCGCGATCCAACTGGCGTGCAATCCGTTCC
>Ga0207711_10000908_pt1 | contig 28478 bp, 27 predicted proteins | sample KBSS34metaG_FD_184401 | JGI IMG/M metagenome (GOLD analysis project Ga0207711, IMG submission 184401) | Switchgrass rhizosphere microbial communities from Kellogg Biological Station, Michigan, USA - KBS S3-4 metaG (SPAdes) (version 2) | ecosystem: Host-associated > Plants > Roots > Rhizosphere... | reverse complement strand
CGCGCGCCTTGGTCCCCACCTTGAGCGTGTCGAGACTTACCGTGTCAGGCTGGAAGGGCGCGTTCATTGTTGCGAGTGATTATCATTAACCAGTGGGAATGGCTATAGCGCAAATCCCTGTCGCACCAGTGAACCCGTCCCTGCCCTCAGCGAGCAAGCGGAGGTGTCGCCGGGGCCGTGCCGTCCATCAACTGACGCGTGAGATAGACCATCTCCAGCGCGCTGGTGTGGGCGACCTGCCTGAGGTTCGCGCCCGCCGCGTGGCCGCCCTCGGTGTTCTCATAATAATAGAAGGGCAGGCCATATTCCTCCATCCGCGCCGCGAACTTCCGCGCGTGCTGCGGGCCGACGCGATCGTCCTTGGTCGTCGTGAAGATGAAGGGCACCGGATAGCGGCCGCCGCGCCGCAGGTTCTGATAGGGCGACGTCTTCTCCCAGAAAGCGCGGATCGCCGGATCGTTCTCGACGCTGCCATATTCGCCTTCCCATGATGCCCCAGCGGCGATCTTCGAGATGCGGATCATGTCGAGCAGCGGCACCTCGATGAGCGCGGCGTTCCACAGCTCCGGATGCTGGATGAACTGGACTCCAGTCAGAAGCCCGCCGTTCGAGCCGCCTTCGATGCCGAGACGCCGCGGGTTTGTGACCTTGGTAGCGATGAGGTCCTTCGCGACCGCCGCGAAATCGTCGTAGACCAGCTGGCGATTCACGCCGAGGCCGGCGTCATGCCACTTCGGCCCGAACTCGCCGCCGCCGCGAATGTTGGCGAGGACGTAAACGCCGCCCTTCTCGAGCCACAGCTTGCCACGAGTCGCCGAATAGGAGGGCGTTTGCGCGCTCTGAAACCCGCCATAAGCGTAGATGAGCGTCGGATTGTCGTCATTGAGCGGCATGTCGCGGCGATAGACGATGAAATAGGGGATCTTGGTCCCGTCGCTCGAGGTCGCCTCGCGCTGATCGACGGCGAGGCCCGACGCATCGAACTTCGCCGGCTGCGACATGATCTCGTGCGCCGTACCCTTGGCCGCGTCGGCAAGGTACAGCGAGGGCGGCGTCAGGAAGTTGGTGACACCGATCATCGCCTGGTCGTCGGTGCTGCTGGCGGCCGAAACGAACAACGTCGAGTTATCCGGCAGGTCCATCGCCTTCTGGCGCCATTTGCCGTTGGCCGTCGGTGTGAAGAGCAACGTGCGCCCGCGGACATTATCGAGAGTCGAGACGAGCAGCACGTTCTTCGATGAGCTCACTCCCTGGAGCGCCTCGCGGGGGCCGGGCGCATAGATGAGGGTCGGCTTCGGGTGCGCGGGATCTGCCTTCAGCTGCGCGAGGTCGAGCGACACGAGCGAGCCGGCGGCAAAATGTTCGTCGGGGCTGCCGGCCGGCGTCCAGTCTTCGTCGAGTTGCGCAATGACCCGGCCGCCAACCATGTCCGAAAGGCTGTTCTTCTCGGGAATCGCGACTTTCCGGACGCCCTTCGCCGTGACCACATAAGTTTCGGCGCGGAAGGTATCGAGCGGACGCGAAATCACGGCCAGGGTGCGGTTCTGACCATCGCGAAGTACGTAGGGCGTTACCCCGTAGCCGCCATCGTCGGGCTTGCCGCGATAGAGCTCAACCGCGGCGGACAGCGGCTGACCTCGCTTCACGCGCTTCACGATGTAGGGATAGCCGGTTCGCCCGAGGTCGCCTTTATGCCACTCACGACTGATCAGGAGCGTGTTCTCATCGAGCCAGTCGACCCGTTGCTTGCCCTTGGGGAGCATGAACCCGTTGGCGACGAACTTGGCGGTGGGAAGATCGAACTCCCGGATCGTGACTGCGTCCTCGCCGCCGTCCGAGAGGCTGACGAGGCAGCGCCGCTCCGCCGGGCGCGCGCAACTCAGGCCCTTGAAGACCCAGTTCGCTTTCTCGGCCTTGGCGAGCGCGTCGATGTCGAGGACGGTCGTCCATTGCGGCTTGCCGGATTCGTAGGAAGCGCGTGTCGTGCGCCGCAGGATTCCGCGCACATGATCCGCGTCCTGCCAGAAGTTGTAGACCTGGTTTCCTCGGAAGCTTCCGTACGGAATGCGGTCGTTCGCCTGCGCGATCTCCAGCGCCTCTTCATAATATTGCTGGTAGCGCGGGTCGGCTTCGAGGACGGCCTGCGTCTTCGCATTATGGCTGTTGACCCAGTCCATCGCGCGCTGGCCCGACACGTCTTCCAGCCAGATGTACGGGTCGTCGGGAACGGCGCTCTGCTGGGCATTGGCCGCAGCCGAGCCGATCGTCATGAAAAGCAGTCCGAAAAACGCTGTACGCACAGTCCCCTCCGCGAAAGAATCGCGCAGAGGTTCAGGCGCATGCCCGCCTTGTCAAGCGGCGGTCAGCGAGGGGGATAGCGCAATCGACCAAGGAAGCGCGAAAGGCTGAGCCGCTGGTCCGACGAGCCGCGCCATTCGGCCTTCAGCTTCTCGATTTTCATCACGTCGTCGATCCGGCGATCGAGGAAGGCGGCGGTTTCCTGCCAGCCCTCGCTGTCGTCGTTGAGCCAAACGAGGAGCGTCGAACCGTACACGCCCGCGAGCGTCATGCGCTTGGTGTAGTGATTGAAGTCGGTGCTGGTGTCGCCGGCGATGCGCCACATGTGGTCGGCCGTGCGCCACGAGATGCGCAGCGCCAACGGCACGTTCTGCGGCATGGCGAGGATGGCGAGCGCGCGCCGAACCGCCTCGCGCGCCGGCGCCATGATCTCGAGCCGGCGCCAGACGAGAGCGCGGATCTTCTCGCGGATTTTCAGCGCCGCGAGCCGCTCGGTCGTGAAATATGCGTCGAGCCCGCGGTCGACCGCCTGGACGTAGGTATCGATCATGCCCGTCTGTGTCTTGGGCATGGCGAGGCGCGCCTGGAGGACGTCGATGCCGAGCTGCTGCGCGGCGGAATCGACCGCGGCCTGAGTCCAGCCGTCGAACACGGCATTCTCGCCGACGGCGAGCGCCAGCTGGCGCCGCAGCTTCTCGAGTGGACTCGGGTCCGTCATGGCGCTCAACTGGGCGGCTCTTCCGATGCGCGCAAGCCCCGATCGGGCAGGCGGACGACGATGAGCGCGAGCGCGATGGCCACTGCACCGCTGATATCGGTGGTGGAAAGCGTCTCGCCGTAAGCGAGCCAGCCGACCGTCGCCGAGATCGCCGGCTGGGTCAGCAATGCGAGTCCGACGACCAGCGGCGGCAGGGTGCCGATCGAATAGACGAGCAACCCTTGGCCGACGACCTGGCTCGACAGCGCGAAGATCAGCACCGGCGTCCAGTCGTGCGGCCAAATCCGCTCGTCGAGCCCGGCGCTGATGGCGAGCAGGATCGGGACGGAAAAGGCCGTCGCGAGGATGAGCAGCGGCAGGGGCTTGAGCTCGGTCCGGCCGCGTTCGACGAAGATCAAATAACCGCCGTAGAAGAGGCCGGCGATCAGCGTCAGCACGTCACCCGCGAAATTCTGACTACTAAGCTCGTAGCTTCCGCTCATAAGCAGGCCGGCGCCGCCGACCGCGACGATCAGCGCCAAGCTCTGCTTCAGCGACGGCGCCCGGTGCGCGAGGATCAGGCCGTAGATCGCGAAGACGAAGCTGCCGGCGTTGCCGAACATGGTCGCGTTGGCGAGCTTGGTCATGCGGATGCCGACGTTCCAGGCGGCAAGATCGAGCGAGTAGAGAACCGCCGCGATCACCACCGTCACGACGAGCGCCCGCCGCGGCCAGTGCGCGGGCTGGCCCGCAACGCGTCCGATCACGAGCAGGAACGGAAGCGCAAGCGCGAGCCGCCAGAACCCGGCTGCGACCGGCCCCACATCGGCGAGGCGCACCAGCCACGGCCCGAACGCCAGCGCGACATTGCCGAGCAGCAGCGCGGGGAAAGCCAAATGGTGGGGATGACGGCTGTTCACGGATCGCGCTTAGGGGCTTCCCGCGCGCATCGGAAGCACCTCAAAGACAGAAAGGCATAAGTCTGGCTTATGGATATTCGCGGATTTTCGCCGTTGAAGGGCACCTCCCGATAACTATGTGCGCCGCCACTGCTGTTAACAGAGATTGAGGCAAGGAACGCGAATGTCGACTTTGTTCACTCCCCTCCAGCTTGGCGCGCTAGAGCTTCCCAACCGGATCGTAATGGCTCCGTTGACGCGGGCACGCGCCAACCGCGACGGCGTTCCGAACCCCATGATGGCGACATACTACGCCCAGCGCGCCACCGCCGGGCTTATCGTCTCCGAAGCAACGGGAATCAGCCGGGAGGCGCTGGGATGGCCCGATGCGCCGGGGCTCTGGAACAATGCGCAGGTCGAAGGATGGAAGCTCGTTACCGATGCCGTTCACCGGTCCGGCGGCCGTATCATCGCCCAGCTGTGGCACATGGGGAGGCTGGTTCATCCCGATCTCGGACTCGCGCAGCCGATCTCGTCGTCGCCGACCACCGCGCCGGACTACGCCCACACATATGGCGGGAAGAAGCCTTATGTCGAAGCCCGGTCCGCGACCTCTCGCGACATCTGCCGGATCGTCGGCGATTATGTCTCCGCCGCACGCAATGCCGTCCGGGCCGGTTTCGACGGCGTCCAGATTCACGCGGCGAACGGCTATCTTCTCGACCAATTCCTGCGTGACGGCGCCAACTTCAGGGCCGACGAATATGGCGGCTCGATCGAAAACCGGTTGCGCTTCGCGAGCCGTGTCGTCGAAGCGGTGGGCGACGCCATCGGCATCGACCGCGTCGGCATCCGCTTTTCACCAAACATCCTGTCGCAGGGCGTCGAAGACTCCAATCCGCTGCCGCTATTCGAGGCCGTCGCACGCCGCATGGAAGAGTTGCGCGTGCCGTGGATCGAGCTGCGGGAGGCGCATCAGCCGACCTCCGCGGGCTCAATCCCGACGGCGCCGGTAAGTCCGGCAATGCGGTCGCTCTATTCGGGCAAGATCATCCTCAACAGCGACTATGACGGGCCGAGCGCCCGCGCGCGCATGGCAGAGGGCACCGCCGACGCGATCAGCTTCGGACGGCCGTTCATTTCGAATCCCGACCTGGTGCATAGGATCGCGGTTGGTGCGCCCTTCAGTCCGGGCGACGAGGCGAGCTTCTATTCGGGCGGTGCGGAAGGCTACATTGACTATCCGACGCTTGCCGAGGCGGAAGCCGCCTAAGGCGCGTATGTCTCCCTCAGCTCGAACAGCGCCAGCGCGGCCTTCGCCGCGCCGCCGCCCTTGTCGAGCTGAGCGGGATCGCAGCGGGCGATTGCCTGCGCCTCGTTCTCGACGGTGAGGATGCCGTTGCCGACCGCATAACCCTGCAGCGTGAGGGCCATGATACCGCGCGCGCTTTCGTTCGAGACCACTTCGAAATGATAGGTCTCGCCGCGGATGACGACGCCGAGCGCGACAAAGGCGCAGAAGCGCCCGCTGCGCGCGGCAAGTGCGATCGCGCCCGGAAGCTCGAGCGCGCCCGGGACCGTCAGCGTCTCATGCTTGTGCCCCGCCGCCTCGATCGCGCGGCGAGCGCCGTCGAGCAGCATGTCGTTGAGGTGCGGATAGAAGCGCGCCTCGACCAGCAGGATCGTCGACATCAACCCTGCACCTCGATCGGGCGTTCCTCGACGATGGCGAGGCCGTATCCGGACAGGCCGACCGGCGCGTGGCGCGAGTTGGACAGAAGCACCATGTCGTGGATACCGAGCGCGGCGAGGATCTGCGCGCCGGTGCCGTAGCCGCGCACCGCGTCGCCGATCTCCGCCGGCTTGCCGGAGCGGAGGTCGATCGAGCGCGACAGCGAGCCGGGCGCAGCCGCGTGGAGCGTCACGACGACGCCCGAGCCTTCTTCCTCGATCATCCGCATCGCGCCGTGCAGCATGCCCGCCTTCGGCCCCTTCTCACCGAAGACGTCGGCGAAAAGGTCGAGGCTGTGCATGCGCACCATCACCGGATGCGTCGGGTCGAGCGTTCCGTAGATGAGCGCCATCTGCTCCTCGCCGTTCGCCTTGTCGCGGAAGACCTGCGCCTGCCACTGCCTCCCGCTCTCCGCCGTGAAAGGCGCGGTCGCGACGCGCTCGACGAGGTGATCCTTCTTGAGCCGGTAGGCGATGAGGTCGCGGATCGTGCCGATCTTGAGGCCGTGCAGCCGCGCGAAATCCATGAGGTCGTCGAGGCGGGCCATGGTCCCGTCCTCACGCAGGATTTCGCAGATAACGCCCGACGGGTTGAGGCCGGCGAGCCGCGACACATCGACGGCGGCTTCGGTGTGGCCCGCGCGAACCAGCACGCCGCCGGGCTTTGCGACGAGCGGGAAAACATGGCCGGGGGAGACGACGGCATCGGGCCCGTTCGACGCGTCGATGGCGACGGCGACGGTGCGCGCGCGGTCGGCGGCGCTGATCCCGGTGGTGATGCCTTCGCGCGCCTCGATCGAGACGGTGAAGGCCGTCTCCATCCGGCTTCGGTTGGTGCGGGTCATCGGCTCGAGGCCGAGCTGGTCCGCGCGCTCCTTCGCCAGCGCCAGGCAGACGAGGCCGCGGCCGTGACGCACCATGAAGTTGATCGAATCGGGCGTCGCCATCTGCGCCGGGATGACGAGATCGCCCTCATTTTCGCGGTCGTCGTCATCGACGAGGATGAACATCCGGCCGTTGCGCGCTTCGTTGATGATGGTCTCGGGCCCGACCAGCACCTCGGCGCTGCCGCGCTGGATCAGCTTTTCGAGCCGGACGAGCGTGTCGGCAGTCGGATTCCAGTCTGGCTGGCCGAGCTTGCGGAGCGAATTGGGATGGAGGCCGGCGGCGCGGGCGAGGCCGGCGCGGCTGACCTCGCCGGTCGAGACGATTGCCTCGAGTTGTTCGATGAGATTGGTGCTCATGACCATCGCATATCACATTGCGGTGTGATAAAAAGGAGGAACAGATGTGTTCCTATTGTGCGCGGGCGGCAAGCATCCGGTCGATGTAACGGGCGAGCACGTCGACCTCGACATTCAGCTGTCGCCCCGCCGCCAAGTCGCCAAGCGTCGTGTGCTGCCCGGTGTGCGGGATCACGTTGATCGAGAAATGGGTGCTTCCGTCCTCGGCGTCGCGGACGTCGTTGACGGTCATCGACACGCCGTCGAGCGCGACCGAGCCCTTGGCGGCGATCATCGGACCCAAGGCGCGCGGAACGCTAATGGTGACGCGCTTCGAATCGCCTTCCGGGCGGATCTCGATGACCTCGGCGACGGCATCGACGTGCCCGGTGACGATATGCCCGCCGATCTCGTCCCCGATGCGGAGCGACCGCTCGAGGTTCAGCCGGGCGCCTTCATTCCAGTGGCCGGAAGCCGTCTTCGATACGGTTTCGCCCGACACGTCGACGGCGAACCAGTCTTCGCCCTTGTCGACGACCGTCAGGCAGGCGCCCGAGCAGGCGATCGACGCACCGAGTTCGACCGTGTCCATGTCGTAGCCGGCGGCGATCACGAGGCGGAGGTCGCCGCGCTGCTCGGCGCTTCGGACGGTGCCGACGTCGGTGACGATCCCGGTGAACATCGCCGCCGCTTAAGCGTCCCGCACGCGCTCGTAAACTTCGAGCCGGTCGACACCGAGCCGCTGCTCGTCGACGAAGCGCCAGCGTCCGTGCGCGTCGGCGATCGCGTCGAGCCCGACGTAGCCGAAGCTCGACTTGCCTTCGCCGACGATGATCGGCGCGCGATAGATAATGATTCGGTCGACGAGGTCTTCGCTGAGGAACGCCGTCGCCGTCGCCGATCCGCCCTCGACGAGGAGGTCGTTGACGTCATGAAGTCGGCACACATCCCGCGGATTTCTAAGCATTTCCCATCCGTCGACGGCTTCGCCGCGAGTCAGGAGAGCGCGCCGTGGGGAGCGCTCTTCGAGCCCTGGCAGGCGTACGTCGAGGCGCGGCTCGTCGGCCAGATAGGTGCCGCGCCCGACGAGGATCATGTCGGTGTGCGCGCGCTCTTCGTGCACGTGACGGCGCGCGTCTTCGCCGGTGATCCACTTCGATTCGCCCGAGGGAAGCGCAATCTTGCCGTCGATCGAGAGCGCGAGCTTGAGCGTGATGCGCGGCCGGCCAAGCTCCAGCCGCGTGAGCCAGCCGGACAAAGACTGGCGCGCCGCATCGCGACACACGCCGGGCGTCACGTCGATCCCGGCGCGGCGCAGCCGGCGGATGCCTTTTCCGGATGTGCGCGTATCAGGATCCTTGAGCGCGATCACCACGCGCGCGGGTTTCGCCGCGAGCAGGAGGTCAGTGCACGCCGGCCCGCGATCGCTCTCGTGCGCACAGGGCTCGAGCGTCACGTAGACCGTCGCTCCCGCCGCTTTCTTGCCGGCTTCGGCCAGCGCGACGGCTTCGGCATGCGGACGTCCGCCCGCCGCGGTCGCTCCCTTGGCAATGACTCGCCCCGAGCCGGAGACGATCACGCATCCAACGTTCGGGTTGGGCGCCGAGCGGCCGCGGGCATCCTCGCCCAGCGCGACCGCCTGGCTCATCCATGACTTATCGTCACTCAATCCCGAGTTCGTTTCCGAGCTTCTGGAACTGGCGCTGCCGTTCCTTCTTAGCCGCTTCCCGTGCCTTCTGGTCTTTGATCTGGTCGGCCCTGATCTGCGCGTCCGTCCGGTTCGGCGAATAAAGCTCGACCTCGACGACCTGGGGCGGCGTCGCGGTGCCGGTATAGGGGTCGACGAGGAATTCGATGACGATGATCGCCGTCGCGAGCAGGGCGAGGCATGCGCCGATCACCTGCTCGCGGCTTCGCTGGCGCATGAAGGCGGCGAGGTCGCGGAAGGCGGCGCGCGGGGTCGACGGACGGGGAAACCAGGACATCGTAGTGAAGATAGGGCTGGCGGGGGGCAGCCGCCAGCCCGTTCGACGTCAGACGCCGAGTTCGAAGCGAAGGCTAATCACGATCGAGGTCGGGATCGGCTGCCCGTCCTTCATCGCCGGCTTGTAGCGCCAGTGCGCCATCAGGTGCCGGCGCGCGGAGGCGAGGAAGACGGGATCGGCGCGTCCGACCGGATCGACCGCGACGACGCGGCCCTCGTCAATCGTCAGCCGCAGCTTCAGCGTGGCCTCGTCTTCGGCGATCAGTTTCGACTGCGGATAGGGCGGCCTGACGTCAGCCGGCGGCGTGAGAAGCGTCGCGCCCCTGCTGATGCCGACCGGCGGTGCGGGCGGGAGCGGCGGCAGCGGAGGCAGTTGCGACGTGCCGGTCCCGCCGCTCGACCCGAGGCCGGGAGCTCCGCCGAGCGGCACTTGCGGCTCGGTGCGAGTCGGGACCTGGGGCTGCGAATGATCCCGCGACGTCGTCGTGTTCGTCGACGTCTTGGGCTGCTTCGTTTCCGGAGGAATGGGTGGCGGCGGCTTGTCGATCGGGACCTTGTAGATCGTGATCGGGCCGTCCTTGACTATCGGCGGCAGCGCTTCCTTCACGCTCATCGCCACCGCCAACAGGACGATGTGGCCGAGGATGATGAACAGCAAGGTGTTGGGGCTGGATTGGCGAACGCCTACGCGGGGGCGGCTCGCGGCATATGCAAGCATCTTGAAACCTCCTCTCCCAAAGCGGCTCCGTGCAACTGCATGTTACAATATAACCTGACGCGGTTAAAGCACCTTTGTTGCAGAGAAGGCAAATTCCCGATGCTAGCGGCGCGCGGCGGCTTCGAGGCGGCGGACGGCGCGGTCCTGGCCCATGGCCGCAAGCAGCGGCGCCATCTCCGGTCCGCTGTCCCGTCCCGTCAGCGCAAGGCGAAGCGGGTGGAACAGCTCACGCCCTTTCCGGCCACTCGTCTGCTTGAGCTCGCTAGTCAGCGCGCGCCACGGCTCGGCCGACCAGTCGAGCTTCTCCGCCATCGCGGCGGCGTCCTTCACCAGCAGCCGCTCGTCGTGGGCGAGCTCCGGCGGGTCGATGTCGCCGTGGAGCACCGCGAACCACGAAGAAAAGTCAGCGAGCCGTCCGAGATTGCCGCGAAGAGCAAGCCAGTCCTGCTCACCGGCCTCTTCCGGCAAGCGGTCGGCGACCGCGGCATAATCGAGATGATGGAGCAGCCGCGCATTGACGAGCTCGACGTCGTGCGGATCGAAATGCGCCGGCGCACGCCCGAAGGTGGAGAAGTCGAACGTCTCCGCCAGCTCATCCAGTGCTGCCATCGGCTCGACTGGCTGCGAGGTGCCGATGCGCGCGAGCACGTCGAGGAGCGCCATCGGTTCAACGCCTTCCTGCCGCAGATGCTCGGCGCCGTATGACCCCAGCCGCTTCGACAATTTGCCTTCCGCCGCGACCAGCAACGCCTCGTGCGCGAATTCGGGCGGCTTGCTCCCAAGCGCTTCGAACATCTGGATCTGCGCCGCGCTGTTCGAAACATGGTCCTCGCCGCGCACGACGTGCGTGACGCCTAGGTCGACGTCGTCGATCACGCTCGGGAGAAGATAGAGCCAGCTCCCGTCCTCGCGCCGGACGACGGGGTCGCTCAGTAGCTTGGGGTCGAACTTCTGCTCGCCCCGGATTAGGTCTGTCCAGGCGATCGGCGAATCATGATCGAGCCTGAAGCGCCAGTGCGCCGCGCGGCCTTCGGGCACAGGAGCATCGGCGGGCTTGCGCTCGTAGACCGGCGGAAGCCCTCGGCCGAGCAGCACCTTGCGGCGAAGCTCCAATTCTTCCGATGTTTCGTAGCAGGCATAGACCCGGCCGCCCGCCCGCAGCCGCTCGAACTCGCGCTCGTACAAGGCGAAGCGCTCGGACTGGCGGACGACGCTGTCGGGCGCGAGGCCGAGCCACTCGAGATCGTCGCGGATCGCCGCATCGAACTCGGCAGTCGAGCGCTCGCGGTCGGTGTCGTCGACGCGCAGGATGAAGGTGCCGCCGTTCTTCCGCGAGAAGAGGAAATTGTGCAGCGCCGTGCGGATATTTCCGACGTGAAGCCGGCCCGTCGGCGACGGCGCGAAGCGGGTGACGACACTCATCGCGAAATTTTCCTGGCTGGGCCGGTGTGGAAGAAATTGCTGATCGGGTAGCGCCGGTCGCGGCCGAAATTACGCGTGCCGATCTTCACGCCCGGCGGCGCCTGGCGGCGCTTGTACTCGGCCCGGAGCAGCTTCGATTCGATGTCGCTGACCAGCGCAACATCCTCGCCCGTCGCGTTTGCGACCTCCGTCACCGACATTTCCTCGTCGACCAGGCCTTCAAGGATTCGGTCGAGCACCGAATAAGGCGGAAGGCTGTCCTCGTCCTTCTGGCCTGGACGCAGCTCGGCCGTCGGCGGCTTGGTGATTACCCGCTCCGGCATTACCGGCCCATCCGGCCCGAGCGCGCCTTCCGGCTTGTTGGTGTTGCGCCAGCGCGAGAGCGCGAAGACGGTCGTCTTGTAGGCATCCTTCAGCACCGAATAGCCGCCGGCCATGTCGCCGTAGAGCGTGGCATAACCGACGCTCATCTCGCTCTTGTTGCCGGTGGTGAGCAGCATCTGCCCGCCCGAGTTCGACAGCGCCATCAGCGCCACCATGCGCAGCCGCGCCTGGACATTCTCGGCAGCAAGCCCGCTCATGTCGGGCAGCATTTCATCGACGGCGGAGACCGCCGGCGCGATGGCGACGACGTCATGGCGGCATCCGAGCATGCGAGCGCACTCCCGCGCGTCCTCGAGGCTCTCGTCGCTCGTATACTTGGACGGGAGCATCACGCCCCAAACCTTGTCCGGCCCGAGCGCGTCGACCGCGACCGCTGCCGAGAGCGCGCTGTCTATCCCGCCCGACAGGCCGAGGATCACGCCCGGGAAGCCGTTGCGCTGCACATAATCGTGCAGGCCGACCATCATCGCTTTGTAGACGTCCTCCGGAAAGGCATCGAGCTCATGCGTCTCGCGGGTCGTGCAGCGCCAGCCCGCGCTCGTGCGCTCCCAATCGGTGAGCAGAAGCGCCTCATTCCAGTCGCACAGCTGCACCACGCGCTCGCCGTCCGGATGAACGATGAAGGACGACCCGTCGAACACCAGTTCGTCCTGGCCACCGACGCGGTTGAGGTAAGCGATCGGAAGCGCGGTCTCGAGAGCGCGCGACCGCACCAGCCGGTAGCGCGTATCGTCCTTGTCGAGCTCGTAGGGGCTGCCGTTCGGGACGAGCAGCATCTCGGCCCCCGCCTCGACGAGATGGGCGCAGACGATCTCCTGCCAGATGTCCTCGCAGATCGGCACGCCGAGCTTCACGCCTTTGAACTCGATCGGCTCGGGAAGCGGGCCCGGCGTGAAGATGCGCTTCTCGTCGAAGGTGCCGTAATTGGGCAGCTCGCGCTTCAGAGTCCGGCCGAGCACTCGCCCGCCGTCCGCAAGAACTACCGCATTGTAGATCGACCCGCCCTCGGCGACGATCGTGCCGATCAGCATCGCGGGGCCCGGCTCGGTGGTGGCCGCGACCAGCTCATCGGTGCATTCGTGGGCGCGGCGGACGAACTCGGGCTTCAGCACCAAATCCTCGGGCGGATAGCCAATCAGATGCAGCTCCGGGCACAGCAATAGGTCCGCATCCCCTGCCCTCCGCCGCATCTCGAGCATCGCCCCGGCGTTGCCGTCGAGGTCGCCGACGCGCTGGTTCATCTGGGCAAAAGCGATACGCAGCCGGTCCGTCATGTCGGCGATCTAGGGCGGCGCCTGTGCGGCGGCAACCTTGGCGCTGGCCAGACCGCGCCGGCAGACGCTAGGCCATTACCACAGGGGGAAACGGCCGTTCGCCAGTTGAACATCGCGATCGCGGGGTGCGGGACGGCCGGGATGGCGGCGGCGCTGCTGCTCGCCCGCGACGGTCATCGGGTCATGGTATTCGAACGCTTCGACGAGCCGCGGCCGCTCGGCTCGGGACTGATGTTGCAGCCGACGGGCCTCGCGGTCCTCGATCAGCTCGGACTGGCCACGGCCGCGATCGCCGCGGGCCAGCGAATTGACCGGCTCTGCGGCAAGGCCGGCAACCGCACCGTGCTAGACGTTCGCTATTCGAGCATGCGCGGTCGGCTTTTTGGCGTCGGGATCCATCGAAGCGCGCTCTTCTCGCTGCTGCACGATGCGCTGAAGAGTGACGGTGCGGCTATCGCTACGGGGCGCGAGGTCACGGGTGTCGAACGCCGCTCCGATGGCATTCGCCTCCTTTTTGCGCTCGGATCCGCGGAGGGTCCGTTCGACCTGGCCGTCGATGCGCTCGGCACCCGGAGCGCGCTCTCTCCCGACGTCGGCCGCGAGCTTCGCTACGGCGCGCTGTGGACGAACGTGAACCTGCCGCGCGACGAGTTCGATCGGCACATGCTCAGCCAGCGCTATCGCCGCGCGAGCGTCATGGCAGGCGTGCTGCCGATCGGCGGGGAGCAGGCGGGTTTCTTCTGGTCGCTGCGGGCGAAGGATCATGCAACTTGGCTCGCGACCGGACTGGAAAGCTGGAAGAGCGACGTGCGTTCGCTCTGGCCCGCGACCTCGCCGCTGCTCGACCAGATCGGCTCGCACGATGAGCTGACCTTCGCCCGCTATGCGCACAAGACGATCCATCGTCCGGCCGGTGATCGGCTCATCCACATCGGCGATTCGTGGCACTCGGCGAGCCCGCAGCTCGGCCAAGGGGCGAACATGGCGCTCCTCGACGCTTTCGCGCTCGCGAGAGCGCTTCGGGAGGCCGGCAGCGTAGGCGACGGCCTTGCGGCAGGGTGAGCATGCGCCGCCCGCACGTTCGCCTCTACCAGCTGCTGACCGCGCTTCTGACGCCGGTCTATCAATCCGACAGCCGCATCATCCCGCCCGCACGCGATTGGCTGATGGGCCCCGCCTCGAAAATCTGGCCGATGACGAGCTTCCAGGTGGCGCTGGCGTCCGGACTCGTGGGCTCGCCGCTGCGCCGGCTCGGAATCGATTTTGCACCGCCGCAAACGGGAAGCTAAGGCGGGGGCCGAACGCCGCTCGGAGACCAGCGACATGAAACTGCTTGCCGGGAACAGCAATCTGCCGCTGGCCCGATCGATCGCCGACTATCTCGAAATGCCGCTTACCGACGCCAGCGTGCGCCGCTTCGCGGATGAAGAGATCTTCGTCGAGATCAACGAGAACGTGCGCGGCGAGGACGTCTTCGTCATCCAGTCGACCAGCTATCCGGCGAACGATAATCTCATGGAGCTGCTGATCTGCATCGACGCGCTTCGGCGCGCGTCGGCCAAGCGGATCACCGCCGTGCTGCCTTATTTCGGCTATGCCCGGCAGGACCGGAAGCCGGGCCCGCGCGCGCCGATCTCCGCCAAGCTCGTCGCCAACTTGATCACGACGGCCGGCGCGAACCGAGTGCTGTCGATCGACCTGCACGCCGGCCAGATCCAGGGTTTCTTCGATATTCCGACCGACAATCTGTTCGCCTCACCGGTGATCGCGACTGATATCCGCGCGCGCTTCGGCAACCGCGAGCTGATCGTGGTTTCGCCGGACGTCGGCGGCGTGGTGCGCGCGCGCAGCCTCGCCAAGCGGCTCAACAACGCCCCGCTGGCCATCGTCGACAAGCGCCGTGAGCGCGCCGGCGAATCCGAGGTGATGAACATCATCGGCGACGTCGACAAGCGCACCTGCATCCTCATCGACGACATCGTCGATTCGGCCGGCACGCTCTGCAACGCGGCGGCGGCGCTGAAGCAGCAGGGCGCGGTTGAGGTGTTTGCTTATTGTACGCACGGCGTCCTTTCCGGCGCGGCCGCGGCACGCGTGTCGAACTCGGAGCTGAGCGAGCTGGTCGTCACCGACACGATCTGGAGCGGCGAGCCCGACCCGAGCGAAGCCAAGATCCGGCGCCTGACCATGGCTCCACTCCTCGGCGAGGCGATCAAGCGGATTTCGGACGAGGCGTCGGTTTCCAGCCTGTTCGACTAAGGCTTCCGGGCGGTGTGCAACCTCTACCGCATGGAGAAAAACCCGGACGCGATCCGGCGCCTCTTCGCCGACCTCCAGGTTCCCCTGACCTTCCCGGAGGGCGTCCCGAACTTCCAGCCGCGCGACATCCGCATCTCCGAGAGAGGTCCGATCGTGAAGTTCGATCGCGACCGCGGCGTCGCCGAACTGGTCGAGCGCCGCTGGTCCTGGCCGGCGCCGGGCGGCAAGCCCGTCTTCAACATGCGCTCCGACGGGCGCGAGTTCTCGCGCGACCGCTGCCTCGTGATGGTCGACGGCTTCTACGAATATACGGCGCCCGCCGACCCGAAGCAGAAGCGCAAGGATTGCTGGCTGTTCGAACCGGCCGAGGGCGAGGTCGCGATCGCGGGACTGGTCCGCAGCAATCCGGAGGTGGGCGAAGCTTTCACGATGTTGACGGTTGAGCCGGGACCGGACATCGCGCCCTACCACGGCCGCGGCGTGGCGCTACTGAGCCCCCCGCAATGGCGCAGCTGGCTCGACGGATCGGCCAAGAGCATTGAAATGCTGGGGCCGGCGGGGGCCGGCAGCCTCAACGTTTCGCAACGATCCTGACCCTTTTCCGCCGCTGCGGCGTTCCGCCTTTATGCCAACAGTCCTGATCACGGGCGCGAACCGGGGCATCGGCGTCGAGTTCGCGCGCCAATATTCCACCGACGGCTGGGACGTGATCGCCACGGCGCGGCAATCGAGCCCCGAGCTCGACCAGCTGAAGCTGCGCATTGAAACGCTTGATTTATCGGACGCCGACGCGGTCGCTGCATTTCCGCGCAGGATCGACGGTCCGCTCAATCTCTTCATCGCCAATGCCGGCACCAATCAACCGATGAATACGGCGAGCGCCGGGGATGCGCGCGACTGGCAGGTCATGATGATGACCAACGCCATCGCGCCTTACCAGCTCGGATGCGCCCTGCTTCCGAAGCTCGCGGAGGCTCGAGGCAAGGCGATCGCCATCTCCAGTGGCATGGGCAGCATCGGCGATAATGGCGGCGGTTGGGTGCCTTACCGGACGTCAAAAGCCGCGCTGAACATGGCGTGGAGCTCGCTCGCGATGGAGGCGAAACCGCGCGGCGTGACATGCGTCCTGTTGAGCCCCGGCTGGGTGAAGACGCGGATGGGCGGCGCCGGCGCGGAAATCACGAGCGAGGAAAGCGTCGGCGACATGCGCGCGCTCATCGACCGGCTCACGTTGGATGACAGCGGCCGCTTCCTGCGGCGGAACGGCTCCGACCTCCCCTGGTGAGCTTGCCAGAGCGCTGATCCGCATCTATAGGCGCGCGCTTTCCAGATCGTTGGAAAGACCAATGGCCCGGCCAAAGGCATGCCGTGGCGGTTGGATAAACGTCGTCCTGAGCGAAAAGCGAAGGGCACACAAGGAGACGAAAATGCCCAAGCTCAAGACCAAGAGCGGCGTCAAGAAGCGCTTCAAGCTCACGGCGACGGGCAAGATCAAGCATGGTGTCGCTGGCAAGCGCCACCGCCTGATCAGCCACAACGCCAAGTACATCCGTCAGAACCGCGGCACCGAAATTCTCGCCGACGCCGACACGGCGCGCGTGAAGGCCTGGGCGCCCTACGGCCTGAAGTAAGGAGCTAGCGCAACATGGCACGCGTCAAACGGGGTGTTACCACCCGCGCAAAGCACAAGCGGATCCTGGAACAGGCGAAGGGCTATTACGGCCGTCGCAAGAACACGATCCGCGTCGCCCGGCAGGCCGTCGAAAAGGCCGGCCAGTACGCCTATCGCGACCGCAAGGTGAAGAAGCGGAGCTTCCGGGCTCTGTGGATCCAGCGAATCAACGCCGCGGTCCGCGCGGAAGGGCTGACCTATGGCCAGTTCATCCACGCGCTGAACCTCGCCGGCATCACCCTCGACCGCAAGGTGCTCGCGGACATCGCGATGCACGAGGCCGAGGCGTTCAGCGCCATCATCGCCCAGGCGAAGAACGCGCTTGAAGGCAAGGATTCGAAGAAGGCGGCCTAAGCCTCTTCGTCAACGAACAAGGAGGGGCGCTGCGAGCGATCGCAGCGCCCTTTTCTATCTCGCCATCGACTCCTTGATCGACTGCGCGGATCGGTTGCTCGGATCGATCGCCAGGGCGGCCTCGATGGCTCTGAGCGCTTCGTCCCTGTCACCCTGCTGCCTCGCGATCAGCCCGAGCACGGTCGCAAGGTCGCTGTTGCGCGGAAAGCGCTTCACGCTCCACCGTGCGACTTCGAGCGCCGCGTCCCCCTGCTTGGCGGCGAGGGCCTCCTGCTCGGCGACGATCAGCTTCCATTCGACGTCGCTGTAGCGGTGCGCCGGATCGTCGGCGTAGGTCGTTGCCACCTTCAGCGCAGCTTGCGGGCCTCCGTTGCTTGCGGCCGTTGCGATTTGCTGGCCGAGCGTCGGCGCGGGCTTGTAGGCGAGCGCCGCTTCGAGCGCTGGATCGCGCCCCGCGACATAATCGGCGAAGGTGAGCGGAGCGGCGATGTCGATCGGGATGTACGGCCGCATGTCCTGCCCCGATTGCCAATATTTGATCGAGGTCCGGACGCTGATGCCGCTGTTGGGCAGGAGCGATCGATAGGCGTCTCCATAACCGGTCGGCCGTGAGCTGGCAGGCTCGCCGATGAACAGCGCGCCGGTCAGGCGGTCCATGTCGTCGAGGACGAACTCGCTCGCGGAGAAACTGCCCCGGCCGACCAGCACGAAGAGCCGCGTATCTTCATCCTCGGCGCGAATGAGATTGGCGATGAGGCCATTGCGAAGGTCGCCGTTGCCGCCCTGATCGAGCCGAAGATCGAGAACGAGCGCGCGCGGGTTGGACTGGCGAGCCTGATCGAGAATCCGCTGGCCGTAGGCGCGCAGGGATTCGTCCTTGGTGTCCGTAATCATGTTGAGCTGCGCATAAAGTGCGCTGCGGTCCGGCATCGGAACCAGCCGGTGGTAATCGAGCGGCGCCTGCAGCCACACAGGTTGCGGCCCGCTGCGCGCGTCGAGCCAGCCGTCGGGGTCGATGAAGGAACCGTCAGTGTCCGGCGGCCAGGGCGCGGCCACGTCGCTGGCCGGCACTCGGGCGGTCCAAGCCTTGCCTCCACGGACCAGCTTCATTGTCGCCGAATCGCGGCTGTCCGACAGGCCGAGCGCCTCGAGCATGTCGGGCATGGCAAGATAAAGCGGGACCATCAGGTGGGCGCTGGTGATCGTTTCCTTGGACACGATCTCGGACGCGCGATGGATCGCTGCGGCAATTGGCACGCCGCCGACAGCCTCGACCCGCGCTCCGAGAAGGTCGCGATGCCCGGGGTCTACCGCGCGGACATAGATACCGTCTTCGAACCAGTAGAGCCTCAGCGGCAGCGAGCGGAAGCCGAACGCCTTGTCCTTGCGCGGGTCGATTCGCGTGTGGCCGTCGCCGACCATGGCGACGATCCGCATCATTCCGACGATGATCTGGTTGCGTTGCAGCTGCGGGATGCGGCGATCGAGATCGGCGACCGCGGCGTCGAACTTCTGTTGCGAGACCTGGTGATAGAGGTTGGGGTGCCGCGACTTCATCTCCGATACCATGAAGTGGAGATCCTCGCGCCATTGGTCGGCGGTGAGATCAGTCGGGTGGCTCGGCTGCGCCGCGGCGGCCGGCACTCCCCAGCAGGTGACGACGAACGCAAGTACGATCAGGACGCTGCGCATACATTCTCCCTCGCTCGGGGAGAGGATCGCGGCCTGCGCTACATTTGTCGCGCGGTTTTCGACGAACGCCGCTCGTCGGTACGCGAGATCCGTTTGTCTATCTCGGCGCCACCGGTTCGCGCTCCAGATCTGCGCGGTCCCAATGGGCGAGGTCGGCTGCGCGATCGTAGGCCGACTGGAAGAATTCCAGCAGCATGCGGTCGGGCTCCTCCGCCACGCGGACGTCGGCATAGGGCAGGACGAACTCGCCGAAAGTCTCGTCGAACCTGCCGTGCGCGACCTTCGCATCGCGGAAGCCGTCAGGCTCAGGGTAGATGTAGGTGTAGAAGAAGGGCTCGGCCTTAGTGACGCCCCCGGCCCAGAAGCCGGCGCTGCTGACCTCGTCGCAATAGGCCTCGCGCGTGATCCGGTCGGGCAGGCCCGGGACGCCGCCCGGATGCGGCGGCGCCTTGCGGCCGGAGAAGCGGCTCACCGCAAGGTCGAAGCTTCCCCACCAGAAATGGACCGGGCTCGCCTTGCCTGTGAAGCCGGCGCGAAGGCGCGCGAATACGGGCAGCATGGCGGCGAGCGCTTCCCGGAAGCACTCCGCCGAATCGCGGTTGTACTCACGCCGCGTGCCATCGTCGGCAAACGGCAGCGCCTCCGGGATTTCGTTGGGATGCCCGTTGAAGTCCGAAGGAAGGCCATGCGCATCGAGGATACGAACGAGGCGCCGGTGCAGGGCGGCGATGCTTCCGGCGTTGAGCGGCACTTCCTCTCGCCCGCCGTCGCTGATCCACAGCACGATCGCGTGGCGGCAAAGGTCGAGCGTCAGCGTGAAGGTGCGCCCGTCGCTTGCGGCGGTGGGCAAAGTGGCGAGCCCGCGCGCGTTGGGCTGGAGTGCAACGTGCCAGCCGTGATTGACCCAGGGCGCATGGGCGACCCGGATCTTGCCGATCATCTGCGCGGCGAGATGGAGAAGCGCGAGCGTCTCGTGATCGCGCTCGACGTTCAGCTGCGGCCAGCGGCTCATTTGCGGCTCTCTACCACACGGCTTTGCATTTTGCGCCGCAGCACGGCTAGAGCGCGGAGCCATGGCTGAGCAGGACATCATCGACGAAATCGGTAGCGCGGGCGACCTCACCGCGGTTGAGGCGCTGCGCGTGCGGCTGCTCGGCAAGCAGGGTGAGATCACCGCCAAGCTGAAATCGCTCGGAAAGATGAGCCCGGACGAGCGCACCGCCGAGGCGCCCAAGATCCACGCGCTGCGCGAGGCCGTCACTGACGCGCTATCCACCCGCAAGTCGGCGCTCGAAGCCGCCGAGCTGGAGCGCAAGCTCGCGACCGAGAAGGTCGATCTTTCGCTCCCGGCGCCCGAGACCATCTCCGGCTCCGTCCACCCCGTCAGCCAGGTGATGGACGCACTGGCCGAAATCTTCGCCGACCTCGGATTTTCGGTCGCCGAGGGGCCGGAGATCGAGACTCAATGGTATAATTTCACCGCGCTCAACATGCCGGAGAACCATCCGGCGCGCGCGATGCAGGACACCTTTTACCTCGAGCCGCGCGACGCGGGAGACGAGCCCCGCGTGCTCCGGACGCATACCTCGCCGGTCCAGATCCGAGCCGCCGAAAACAAGGGCGCACCTCTCTACGTGATCGCGCCGGGCCGAGTGTACCGCTCCGACAGCGACGCCACGCACACGCCGATGTTCCACCAGGTCGAGGGCCTCGTCATCGACAAGGGCATCACGCTCGGGCATCTCAAGTGGACGCTTGAGACCTTCCTCCGCGCCTTCTTCGAGCGCGACGACGTCGTGCTTCGGATGCGCCCGTCCTATTTCCCATTCACCGAGCCTTCGGCGGAAGTCGACGTCGGCTGGTCGATGGAGAAGGGCCGGCGCGTCGTCGGGGGGCAGGAAGGCTGGATGGAAGTGCTGGGATCGGGGATGGTCCACCCGCGCGTGATCGCGAACTTCGGCCTCGACCCCGACGAGTGGCAGGGATTCGCCTTCGGCTGCGGGATCGATCGCCTGGCGATGCTCAAGTACGGGATGAACGACCTCCGCGCCTTCTTCGATGGCGATATCCGCTGGCTGAAGCATTACGGGTTCCGGGCGCTCGACGTGCCCACGCTGTCGGCGGGAGTGGGCGCATGAAGTTCACACTGAGCTGGCTGAAGGAGCATCTGGACACCGATGCTTCTGCCCAGGAAATCGCAGACAAGCTGACCGCCATCGGGCTCGAGGTGGAGGAGGTCAGCAGCCCCGCGGAAGCGCTCGCGCCGTTCCGCGTCGCGAAGGTGCTGACGGCCGAGAAGCATCCGCAGGCCGACAAGCTCCAGGTGCTGAGCGTCGATGCGGGAACCGGCGAGACGATTCAGGTCGTTTGCGGCGCGCCCAACGCGCACGCAGGCATGGTCGGCGTGTTCGGCCCGCCCGGCACTTACATCCCGGGTAGCGACATCACGCTGAAGGTCGCGGCGATCCGCGGCGTCGAAAGCCGGGGCATGATGTGCTCGTCGCGCGAGCTCGAGCTTGGCGACGACCATAGCGGCATCATCGAGCTTCCGGACGATGCGCCAGTTGGCACGGCCTACACGCAATATGCGGGCCTCGACGATCCGGTGTTCGACGTGAACGTCACGCCCAACCGGCAGGACGCGATGGGCGTGCGCGGCATCGCGCGCGACCTCGCCGCGGCCGGCCTTGGCACACTGAAGCCGCTCGGCGTTCCCCAGATCGAGGGCAGCTTCCCCTGCCCCGTGCCAGTCCGCGTCGAGGACCCGGAAGGATGCCCGGCATTCTTTGGGCGCGCCATCAAGGGCCTCAGGAACGGCGCCTCGCCCGACTGGATGCAGCGGCGGCTCAAGGCGGCGGGCCAGCGGCCGATCTCGGCACTCGTCGACATCACCAATTATGTGATGATCGACCTCGGCCGGCCCAGCCACGCCTATGACATTGCGAAGCTCAGCGGCGGGCTCAACGCGCGGGCGGCACGCGAGGGCGAAAAGGTGCTCGCGCTCAACGAGAAGGAATATACGCTCGAGCCGTTCATGACGGTCATCGCCGACGAGCGCCAAGTCCACGACATCGGCGGGATCATGGGAGGCGAGGATTCAGGCGTCAGCGAGCAAACTACCGACGTCATGCTCGAGATCGCTTATTTCACGCCCGAGCGGATCGCGCGCACGGGACAGGCGCTCGGTCTCACCAGCGATGCGCGCAGCCGCTTCGAGCGCGGCGTCGATCCCGGATTCCTCGACGACGGGCTGGCGATCCTCACCGGGCTGATCCTCGACATCTGCGGCGGCGAACCGTCGGCGGAAGTACGCGCCGGGCAGCCGCCGCTCGACCGGCGCGTGATCAGCTTCGATTTCGGCCGCACCAAGGCGCTTGGCGGGATCGACGTGCCGGAGGATCGCCAGCGCGCCATCCTCGACAACCTCGGCTTCGAGGTGAACGGCAACGCCGTGACGGTCCCGACATGGCGGCGCGATGTCGAAGGAACCGCCGACCTCGTCGAAGAGATCGCGCGGATCACCGGCTACGACCAGCTTCCCTCGACGCCACTTCAGCGCGCGCCGGGCGTGGCAAAGGCAACGGCCACGCGCTCGCAGCTCGTCGAGCGCCGAGTGCGCCGGACGGCCGCTGCGCGCGGCCTCGACGAGGCGGTGACGTGGAGCTTCATCTCCGAAGCCGAGGCTGCGGCCTTCGGCGGCGGCGAATGGCGCCTCGCCAACCCAATCAGCGAGGAAATGAAGGTTATGCGGCCCTCGCTCCTGCCGGGCCTGATTGCCGCATCGCGCCGGAACCTCGACCGTGGCGCTTCGTCGGTGCGGCTGTTCGAGATCGGCCGCCGCTATCTCGCGGACGCTGAGCGCCCTACCCTCGCCTTCCTGTTTGCCGGCGAGCGAACCGCCCGCGCCTGGCAGAGCGGCAAGGGGCAAGGCTTCGACGCGTTCGACGCGAAAGCCGAAGTGCTCGCCTTGCTCGACGCGGCAGGAGCGCCGGTCGACAATCTTCAGGTCTTCCCCGATGCGGGACCCACCTGGCACCCCGGCCGCTCGGCGACGCTGCGCCTGGGGCCGAAGACCGTTGTCGCGAGCTTCGGCGAGCTCCACCCGAGCTTGCAGAAGAGCCTTGACGCACCGGCCGGCGCCGTAGCGGCGGAGCTCTATATCGACGCGATCCCGCAAGGTCGGTCCGGCGGCCGTGCGCGTTCGGCGTTCACGCCGCCGGCGTTGCAGGCGATTACGCGCGACTTCGCCTTCATCGTCCCCGCCGACGTTCCGTCGGACAGCCTGGTTCGGGCCATACGCGGCGCCGACAAGGCCGCGATCACCGGCGTTCGCCTGTTCGATCGCTTCGAGGCTCCCGATGGGTTATCGCTTGCGTTCGAAGTGACGCTGCAGCCGGCGGAAAAGAGCTTCACCGACGAACAGATCGGCGAAATTTCGATGCGAATCGTTGCCGCCGCTGAGAAGCTACGCGCGCGCCTGCGGTCCTAGTTCGAGAACGTTGATCGCGGCGTGGACATGCGCCTCGATCTCCTTCCTCGGCAAGCCGGCGGGTATGGTCTCGCCGATGGCGATCGTGACTGTGCCACTGCGGTGGACGAAGCCGCGACCCCACAGCCGTCCGCTGTCGAGTGCAACCGGAACCACGGGCAGTCCGAGAGCGCGATAAAGCGCCGCGAAGCCCGACTTCAGCGGGGGCGTCTCGCCTACCGGCACGCGCGTCCCTTCCGGATAAATGAGGACGCCGCGCCCGCTCGCAACCGCTTGCTGCCCCTCCTCGACCAGCGCACGAAGCGCTTTCGCACCTGCCTCCCGCTCGACCGCGATGACGCCATAACGCCGCGTCAGGAAGCCGAAGAGGGGAATGTCGGCGAGCTCCTTCTTCATGACGATGATCGGAAGCTTCGAAATGCGCACCAACTCGAGCGTTTCGAGCATGGACTGATGCTTGGCGGCGATCAGCATGGGTTCGCCCGGGATCGCGCCCTCGACGCGGAAGCGGATCCCGAGGACACTCCGCACCAGCTTATGGTGCATCTCGACCCATCCCAGCACCACCGCCCGGGTGGGCCTGCGTCCGAGCAGGCTCAGGGGCACGCCGATCACGACCCACAGGAACGTCAGCGGATAGAAGGTGGCGGCGTAAAGGGCGGACCGAAGCGCCGCCATCAGATGTCCGCCCAGACCGCGATCCGGCGCAGCAGATACTTATTATATTCGGCGAACAGGATGATGAAGCTTGGCTCGGTCCGCACCCCGTCATCCACGATGACGTAGCGGTTTCCCAGCACGCGCGTGAATTCGTAGCGGGCGCGGCGCATGTGCCAGTCGCTGGTGATCAGCCGGAGCGAGTGAAATTTGCGCTTCGACAGCCAGCGTCCCGCCTCTTCGGCGTTCGAACGTGTGTCGACGGATTCGCTGCCGAGATCGACGCAGCATTTCAGCATCGAGCCGCTGCCCGGAATGGCATTCGCGAGGTCGCGCTTTGTCACCGCCGGGTCGGCGCCCGCGACGAGGAGGCGCTTCGCCTTACCTTGATGAAGGACGTCGATCGCATGCTCGATGCGGCCGCTGCCCCCGGTGAGGACGACCGCAGCGTCGGTCGGCGATGCCTGCGCCGAGGCCGGCTTGCCCAGCGTGAAGGCAAACAGGATGAACCCGATGGCATAAAGGAGCAGCAGTAAGGCCGCGGCGCGACTGATCATAATGTGTCGCGCAGTGCCGCGAGAACGGCCCTTCGGGCAACCCATGTAGCCAGCGCCGTCAAGGCGAACGGCAGCAAGAGCAGGATCAGGAAGTCGGTCAGACCGAGCGTCGCGCCGCCCATCAGCATGCCCGCGAAGGATGCGCCGCTCGCCAGCAGGATGAGCACGAGCGCCCCGGCGGCCGCGCCGCTCAAGCTGCCGATGAGCGCGTCGATCGCGATCTTGCGCTGGAACAGGCGCGTGATCTGCAAGTCGGTCGCGCCGATCCCGTGCATCACCTCGATCGTGAAGCGGTGGGTGTCGAGGGCGCCCCGCGCAGCGAGGACGACCGCCGACGTCGCGGCGGCGCTCAGCAGGAGCACGAGCCCGAACGCGAGCCACTGGATCTCCCGCATGGAGCGAAGCAGCGGCGTCACCTTATCGCGGTGCGCGCTGATCTCGGCTGCCGGGGCGATGGCTTTCACCCGTTGCTGGATCGCGCGGAGGTCAGCGCCGGGGCTCGTGTCGAAATTCACGAGCGCCGGCACCGGGAGGTCGGCGCTCTCCGCAGCCGGTCCCAACCACCGCTTGAGGGTCTCGCGCATGTCGCTTTCCGGAACCGGCTCAACCGCCGTGACTCCGGGGGATGACCGCAGCGTCGCCACGAGGGCGTCGAGGTTCTGCGCGCCGTTCGGCACCTCGACCGCGTATCTTGAAGCGATGGCCTGGCTGAGCGACCCGGCGGTGCTCGAAAGCGCGAGGCCGGTCGCGGCGATGATCATGATCGAGAAGCTCATGATCGCGATCACCCACGGCGTCGGGCCGCGGAAGCGGGTCGTGCCGAGGAGACGGCGGTCTGCCTGGGAGGCGAACATCCAGCTGATCATCAGAGGTTCCTCGGCGGCGGGTTGCGCAACATGCCGGTCGGGTCGACAACGCCGCCATTCTCGAGGCGGATCAGGTCGGCTCCCGGCGTCGCGCTGATCAGGCCAACGTCGTGCGTTGCGACGACGATCGTCGTCCCCAGGCGATTGAGCGCCGTGAAAAGATGAAGCAGCCGCTTTGCCATGTCGGCGTCGACGTTGCCCGTCGGCTCGTCGGCGACCAGCAGCTGCGGGCGGTTTATGACGGCGCGCGCGATGGCGACGCGCTGCTGCTCTCCGCCCGATAGTGTCGGCGGGCGCGCGCTCGCCCTGTCGGCCAAGCCGACCCAGGCGAGCATTTCACGCACCGGTCCTTCGATCTCGTCGTCACTTGCGCCGGCAACGCGGAGCGGAAGCGCGACATTGTCGAAGGCGGAGAGGTGGCGGATCAGGCGGAAGTCCTGGAAGACGACCCCGATCCTCCGCCTGAACGGCGGCAGCGCTTCGCGCGGCGCTTCGGTCAGCTCCTCTCCGAACAGGCGGATGCGTCCCCGGGTCGGGCGCTGAGCCAAATAAAGCAGTTTGAGGAGCGAAGTCTTCCCTGCGCCCGAGGGTCCGGTGAGGAAGTAGAACCCGCCTTCCGCAAGGCGGAAGTCCATGTCGCGCAGCACTTCGGCGCCGGTGCCGTAGCGCAGGCCCACGCTGTCGAACTCGGCAATTGCAGCCACTCGCACTCCCTCCCCTCTGGTTCTTGGAAGGGGCATGCCTTGCCAAGCACCATGTGTTGCTGTTTACCTTAGGCTTACCGTCCCGGAAGAGGGCTTTTGAAGCGATGATCCTCACCTGCCCCAATTGCGGTACCCAATATGTCGTCAAGGACGGAGCAATCCCGCCGGAAGGGCGGCAGGTGCGCTGCGCCTCGTGCAAGCACAGCTGGCATCAGGAACCCGACGAGGTCGCTGAAGCGCCTGCGCAGGAAACTGCTGCGCCCCCCGTCGAGGCCGAGCCGGAAGCGAGCGCGCCGGTAGAGAGCGTGGAGGCGCCCGCTGCCGAGAGCATGGAAGCGCCCGTTTCCGAGACCGTGGAAGCGCCATCTGCCGAAAGCGAAGCGGATGAGAGCCTTGCCGAAGCAACGTTGATCGAGCCGCGGAGCGGGCCGGAGCTCGAAGAACGCGCTTTCGAGGAAGCGACTGCCGACGAGGTCGCAACTGCGCCGGTAGAAGAGCCCGAACATGCGGTGGCCAGGGGCGAGGTCCCCGTCGAAGCGGTAGCGGCCGCCCCGGTTTACCCGGATGATGGGTTGGCGCCGCCGGAGGCAGAGGACCAGCCGGACGATTTCAGGCCCTATGCAGCGGCCGACGAGGAGGCGCCGAGGCGCAGGAGCCCGCTTCGCGCGATCCTGTTGATCGTTCTCCTCGTCATTGCCCTCGCAGCAGGCTTCTGGTTCCTCGCGCCGCCTGACATCAAGGCGAAGCTCGGTCTCGCGGGCGGCGGCAGCACGCCGCTGGCGCTCGTGACCACGCATATGGACCGCCAGCGGCTGGAAAGCGGCAATGAACTGCTGACCGTCACTGGCCGCGTCATCAATCCGACGAGCAAGAAACAGCCCGTGCCGCCGCTCCAGGCGCAGTTGAAGACGAAGGCCGGCAAGGTCGTCTACAGCTGGACGATCGCTCCTCCGACGCCGTCGCTCGCGCCCGGCGAGAGCAAGAGCTTCAACAGCGCGGAAGTCAGCGTCCCGCCGGGCGGCGAAGAGCTGACGATCACCTTGGGCGGCACCGCCGCGGGCTAAGGCCTATTCGAATTCGATGAGACGGGCGGGCTGGCGCTCGCCATTGGCTGCGACCGTGCTCGGATGCGCTGCAGGCGCGCCCTCGTTCGTCGCCGATCCGAAGTTCAACCGCACACCGGAAATGATGCGCACCGTTGCGGTCGCCTGCACGACCATGGGCGCAGAGCGTGGGCTCGGCGCTGGCGCCGGATCGGAGACGGCTGCGGCGGCGAGAAGCCAGAGCATGACGGCACCGTAACGCGCGCCGTTAAGAATGGTAAACAGTCTCTTAAGGACTGTCCCGCCATGGGACGCACTTCGCGGCATTGCGCCGCGCAAACCGCTTTGCTAGGGGCCGCGCCTTGCCAGTGCCGGCGCTCCCTTGCCGGCTTCTCATGACGTGCGGTCGTGGCGGAACTGGTAGACGCGCAGCGTTGAGGTCGCTGTGGCCGAAAGGCCGTGGAAGTTCGAGTCTTCTCGACCGCACCAATGACAGCCGTGGCCGGATCCCGGGCACGTGGCGGCAGGCTTCCCAAGAATTCAGCGTAGTGACTGGGCCGCCGCGGAGGTCGCAGCGGCGATTTGCGGGATCGCGACCGGGCGGATCGTCCCGAGGCGGATGACCGACTTCTCCGGGCCGACCACGAAATGGACGCCGAGATCGGATGAAATCTTCGCCGCGCGCGCCGAATCCTCGGCGACGCGGATCGTGTAGGTCCCGTAGGCGATCCGTTCGAACAGGAAAAAGCCGTCATAGTCGGTGCGGGTCTCCCCGATGACCTTGCCCGAGGCGTCGATGATTTCGAGATCGACGCCTTCGAAGCCGGACCCGCCGCTTCTTACCAGTGCGCCCTCGATGTCGCCGCCGCCAACGAGCCCGATCTGGACCTCGGCGGGAACACCGGGGCGCGGAACCACGACCTGGAGCGCCTTCTTCGGCACGAGCATGGGATCGGCGAGGCTGGTCACGTCGATTCCGACCGCGATAGGCTGGTACGGCGCAAGGCCGCCGACGATCGCGGTGCCATCGGAGCCAGTCGGCTTGTCCGCCTGCTGGGTGCCCGTCGTGACCACCGCGTCCTTTTCGAACGGCTCGCTGGCGTCGTGGATGCCGTTGTTATTGAGATCGCGGTAGACGAGCGCGCGGACCTCGCCCGCCTGGGCCAACGGCCGGCGCGAAAGGGTGAAGCGGTGCGCGGCGTCGAGCGAGAAATTGAGGTTCACGCCGAACGCGACCGAGCCGTCCGAAGCGGCTTCGCCCGTCAGCGCGACGGCGAGGCTGTTCAGGCGCCGAACATAGGAAACTCGCGCGCGCGCACGATGCGTCGTCGCCTCATAGGCAACCGCCCCGTCCCAATCGACATTCTCGGTGGCCGACCAATAGGCTTCGAGTTCGGCGCTGCGGAGCGAGGCCGTCGGCGTCACGTTAAAGCTCGTCGTGCCGCGCAGCCGGACATTGCCGAGCCTTCCGCTGCCGATCACGTCGATGGTCGTCGTGGGCGAGACGGCAGCGACGCCGCTCTGGGACGAAACCTGTTTGCGGTAATGGACGGCG
>Ga0207711_10000906_pt1 | contig 28505 bp, 30 predicted proteins | sample KBSS34metaG_FD_184401 | JGI IMG/M metagenome (GOLD analysis project Ga0207711, IMG submission 184401) | Switchgrass rhizosphere microbial communities from Kellogg Biological Station, Michigan, USA - KBS S3-4 metaG (SPAdes) (version 2) | ecosystem: Host-associated > Plants > Roots > Rhizosphere... | reverse complement strand
TGGTGTTTGGTAGAGATTTGTCAGGGTTGAGTTGCTACTTCGTGCTGGACTTCTGGGTCGACGTCCAGTCGAAGTAGTTCCAGAACACGCTCGGCGAGAGCGGGTTGTCCGAAACGTTCTTGACCTTGTCAGACCACGCCGTGACCTCCGGGAACTGGAAGATCGTCACGCCGTAGGCGTCCGACCACAGGACCTTGTCGACCTGGGCCAGGAGTGCCTGCTGCTTGCTGGCGTCGTATTCGCCGGTCAGCTTGTTGAACGCGTCATCCGCGTCCTTGTTCGAGTAACCGTTGAAGTTGTTGCCGCCTCCGGTCTGGATCTGGGACTGAGTACCCGTCACCGCCAGCGAGGTGAACTGCCAGGCGAAGAGCACGGCGTCGTACGTGCCGTCGCCGAGCTTCTGGCCCCAGTTGTCGTCACCCGCGTCGATCACATTGATGCCGGCCTGTGCAGCCGACGCCTGGATCAGCGCGAATTCGCTCGCACGGCGGGTGTTGCTCTTGCCGTACATGAACTTGACACTCGGGCTGGTGACTCCGGCCTGCGCGAGCAGCGCCTTCGCACCGGCGATGTCGACCTTCGCGTAGTCGGCCGAACCGTTGTTCGCGACCGTCTCGGCATAGCCCGCAGCACCCGGAAGGATCGTCTGCGAGTCGTCGAGCTTCGCCGAGTCGCTGATCGGCTTGATCAGCTTGTCGATGATGTCTTGACGCGGGATGGTCTTCAGGAACGCCTCGCGCACCAGCTTGGCCTTGTCGGCGTCTCCGCCGTAGGTTGCCGGGTCGAACGGACCACCGTTGTTGAAGGTCAGGTCGATGTGCTCGTAGGTCGAGGTCGCCGTCGTGGTCGAGCTGACACCGCTCAGGCCCTTCAGAGCCGACACCGTGTCGGCCGTCGCCTGACCGGAGATCACGCTCACCTCACCGTTCTGCAAGGCCTGGACCTGAGCGGTCGGGTCTTGGATGAACCGCACGGTGATCTTGGACAGCTTGGGCAGCGGGCCCCAGTTGAAGTCCTTGTTCGCAGTCAGGGTGATGTACTGGTCCTTGACCAGCTTGGTGATGATGTACGGGCCGTTCGAGACGAGGAGCTTCGCATCGCTCGGCGTCGAGGTCATGTTGTACCCGCTGCCCCACACCTTGGCGAGCTTCGCCATTGTCGCGGAGTCGTCACCCTGAATCGCCTTGATGACGGCAGCCTTCGCCTTGGTGGCGTCGGTGGTCTTCGGGAAGGCCTCTTCGTAGACGATGTGAGCCGGCATCATGGCCGACGGCAGCGCGGTCTCCCAGTCGACGAAGTCCTTGGAGTAGACCATGGTCATCGTCTTGTTGTTGTCGGAGAGCTTCGGCACGGCCGTGACGCCGTCGAGGCCGGTACCGGCCGCGGCGGAGGTGAAGTTCACGGCACCCTTGGCGTCGTTGTACTTGCTGATGTTGGCGGCCCAGTCGAGCAGGAGGTCAGCAGCGTCGACCGGCGTGCCGTCGGACCACTTGACGCCATCGGCGATCGTGTACTTGATCGTCAGCGGGCTCTTCGACACCACGGTGTAGGTGCCGAACTTGGTGTTCTTCACCAGCTTGGGCGTGTTGTCGTAGTAGTTGAACCACGAGCTCGTCATGTAGGTGATGTTGCCGTTGTAGGTCGTGTTGCCGTCCGCCGTGTTGCTGTTGTACGCGGTGAAGGCAGAGTTCTCGACCGCAGTGAGCGTGGTGCCCGCCTGGATCTCAGAGCCTCCGCCGGCGGCACAACCGCTCAGTACCAAGGCTCCCGCGGCGATTATCGCGCCGACGAGAGAAACCCGTGTGAGTTTCAATGTTCCTCCTGTGCAAGATGGACGGCGCGTGGGCATGCCCCCACGCCGCGCTGGATACCTCGACCCTAAAGAGGGGGCCACGGCCTGACAAAACCCTAGGAGGAATCGTTACACGGCGGAAATGTGGTCTGAGGATTCTTGCGTAGACGCGGAACTATTGCACGGAAGCGTCGCTCATCGCCGGAATTGTGCGTCGAATCCCAGACGCTGCACAAATTGCGTTCGCGCTCGCGGCGTAACATCGCCTTCGTGACGGGCCCAGGATTGTCGAAACCCTCCGGGAACGGCCTGCTCGTCTTCGACGGCGACTGCGCGTTCTGCAGCACCTGGGTCGAGCGGCTGCGCGACGCTCTCCCGCGGTTTCCCGAGACGACTCCGTACCAGTGGGCGGATCTCGGCGCCCTCGGCCTCTCGCTCGACGAGGTGCAGAACTACGCGTGGTATCTGACGCCGACCCATCAGTATGCCGGCCATCTCGCCTTCTCGGCACTGCTGCGCAGCCAACCGCGGCTCGGCCTGCGGTTCGCGGGCCAGTTGATCGCGACGCCCCCGTTCTCGTGGGCGGCGGCCCTCGGCTATCGCTTCATCGCCCGCTACCGCCACCTGCTGCCCGGTGGCACTCCGGCCTGCGCGTTGCCCCGTGACTGAGGCGCCAGGGCCGGCCATCGACTCGTTCTCGCGCCGCCGCATCTGGTGGGAGGTCACGCTCGTCCTGGCAGTATCGCTCGGGCAGTCCGCCGTCTATGCCATCGTCTCGCTTGCCGACAGCCTCACCCGCTCGACGCCCCTGTCTCACCAGACCGCCACTCTCAACCCGAGCCTGAGCAACCGCGAGGTCTTCGACCTCATCTACCAGCTGCTGGCACTGATCTTCGATGTCGTTCCGGTCGTGCTGGTCTGCTACCTGCTGTGGAGCCGGGCGCGTCCTCATCTGTCGCGACTGGGGATCGACGCCACACGCCCGCTCGGCGACGCGGGGCTCGGGTTGCTGCTGGCGCTGGCGATCGGCATCCCGGGCATCGCGATCTACCTCGTCGCCAAGGCTCTCGACATCAATGTCACCGTGGATGCTGCGGGGCTGAGTTCGCACTGGTGGACCATCCCGATCCTGCTGCTGTCGGCGTTGCGCGCGGGCCTCCAAGAGGAGGTCATCGTGCTCGGCTACCTCTTCGAACGACTCGGGCAGCTCGGCTGGGGGCGGTGGCGCATCATCGTCGCGGCCGCCATCTTCCGCGGCAGCTATCACCTGTACCAGGGCTTCGGCGCCTTCGTGGGCAACGTCCTGATGGGGATGCTGTTCGGCTTTCTCTACTCGCGCAGCAAGCGGGTGCTCCCCTTCGTGATCGCGCACTTCATCATCGACGCCGCCATCTTCGTCGGCTACCCGTGGGCCGTTGCGGCGTTCCCTCAGTTGTTCGGTGTCGCGAAGTAGACAACTCGCGCGATCGGGTTGTTCTCGCCGATTATGATGAGCGTCATGGGGGGACTCGATATCGGCGATCGCGCACCGGAGGTCCGGCTTCCGGGCATCCGGATGGTCGATGGCCGATTCGAACGCGACGAGTACTCGCTGTCGGACCGTCGCGGTCGCCCCGTGGTGCTGGCGTTCTACCCGCTCGATCAGAGCAAGGTCTGCACCGAGCAGATGTGCGCATACCAGGACGACTTCGAGGGCTTCGAAGAACTGGGCGCCGAGATCTGGGGCATCAGCCTGCAAGGGGTCGAGAGCCACGAGGAGTTCGCGCTCAAGAACGGCCTCACCTTCCCATTGCTGGCCGACCATCGCGGCGGCGTCGGCAGCGCGTACGGAGTCGCCCTCGGCGGCATGCTGCGCCGCGCGATCTTCATCATCGACGGCGAGGGGATCATCCGCTGGAAGCACGTCGCCATGATCGGGTTCACCTACCGCAAGGCGGCCGAGATCCGCGAGCAGATCCTGCGCCTCTTCCCCGCCCCGTCGGGCAACGCGTTCGCCTTCGCGCCCCCGGCGTGACGGCGCCTTGAAAGTACGCGTGCGGCGCCGCTTTCTGCGCTGAAAGTACGTGAAACCGCGTACTTTCGCGGAATCGCTAGGCGAACGCCGAAATCGGCGGGCACTCGCACATGAGGTTGCGGTCGCCGTATGCCTGGTCGATGCGGCGCACCGGCGGCCAGTACTTGCGGTGCTGCGATCCCGGGAGCGGGTAGACGGCCTGCTCGCGGCTGTAGGCGTGCGTCCATTCGCCGATGATGGCGGCCGAGGCGGTGTGCGGCGCGTGCACCAGCGGGTTGTCGTCCGCCGGCCAGACGCCGGATGCCACGGCATCCGCCTCGGCCTTGATCGCGATCATCGCCTCGATGAACCGGTCGAGTTCGCCGAGGTCTTCGCTCTCGGTCGGCTCCACCATCAGGGTGCCTGCAACCGGGAACGACATGGTGGGCGCGTGGAAGCCGTAGTCGATCAGCCGCTTGGCCACGTCATCCACGGTGACGCCGGTCGCCTCGCGCAGCGGGCGGAGGTCGAGAATGCACTCGTGCGCGACCAGGCCGTTGTCGCCGGAATACAGCACCGGGAAGTGCTCGCGCAGCCGGGCCGCGATGTAGTTGGCTGAGAGCACCGCGGCGCCGGTGGCTCGGCGCAGACCGTCGGCGCCCATCATGCGCACATAGGCCCAGCTGATCGGCAGGATCGCAGGCGAGCCGTAGGGCGCCGCCGAGACCGGCGCGCCCTGGTGCTCGTACTCCCCCGCCGCACCGGTCGCCAGATCGAAGGCCGGATGCTGCGCGCTCTGCGCGAGCGGATGCCCGGGCAGATACGGCGCGAGGTGCGCCTTCGCCGCGACCGGGCCGACGCCCGGACCGCCCCCGCCGTGCGGGATGCAGAAGGTCTTGTGCAGGTTGAGGTGGCTGACGTCGCCGCCGAAGTCGCCGAAGCGCGCGTAGCCGAGCAGCGCGTTCAGGTTGGCGCCGTCGACGTAGACCTGGCCGCCCGCCTCATGCACGGCATCCGCGATCGCGCGGATCTCGTGCTCGTACACGCCGTGCGTGCTCGGGTAGGTGACCATCAGCGCGGCCAGATCATCGGCGTGCTCGGCGATTTTGGCGTGCAGGTCGTCGAGGTCGACGTTGCCGAGTTCGTTGGTGGCGACCACGACGACTTTCATGCCGGCCAGCACCGCGCTGGCCGCGTTGGTGCCATGCGCGCTCGACGGGATCAGGCAGGTGGTGCGGTTCTGGTCGCCCCGCGCGCGGTGGTAACCGCGGATCGCCAGCAGTCCGGCGAGCTCGCCCTGGCTTCCGGCATTGGGCTGCAGCGAGACGGTGTCGTAGCCGGTCACCTCGGCCAGCCAGGTCTCGAGGTGCGAGATCAGCACCAGGTAGCCCTCGACATCCGCGGCGGGAGCGAAGGGGTGGATGTTGGCGAACTCGGGCCAGGTGACCGCGGTCATCTCGGTGGCTGCGTTCAGCTTCATCGTGCACGAGCCGAGCGGGATCATCCCGCGGTCGAGCGCGTAGTCCTTGTCGGCGAGGTACTTGAGGTAGCGCATCATGCCGGTCTCGCTGTGATGCGTGGTGAAGACCGGGTGGGTGAGGAACGCGCTGGTGCGGCGCAGCTCGCTCGGCACCGCTGCGTCGCCGAACGCACGACCTCCCGAGATACCGAACACGGCATCCAGGTCGAGCTCGATCGGCGGCAGGGCGCCGCTCATGGTGCGCTCGGCGCTCACCTCGTCGAAGCTCAGCGAGACGCGGTCGCGGTCGATGGCATGCAGCAGGATGCCGCGGTCACGAGCCGCGGCGACGACGTCGGCCGCGCGCGCCGGAACGTGCACGGTGAGGGTGTCGAAGAAGTCGTCGTGCTCCACGGGGATGTCGGCGGCGCGCAGTTTCGCCGCATAGCCCGCGGCCTGCTGGGCGACCTCGCGCGCGATCCGGGTCAGCCCACCGGGGCCGTGATAGACCGCGTACATCGATGCCATGACCGCCAACAGCACCTGCGCGGTGCAGATGTTGCTGGTCGCCTTCTCGCGGCGGATGTGCTGCTCGCGCGTCTGCAGGGTCAGCCGGTATGCCGGGTACCCCTCCGCGTCGACCGAGACGCCGACCAGGCGGCCGGGAAGCTGGCGCTCCAGTCCCTCGCGCACGGCCAGGTAACCGGCGTGCGGGCCGCCGAATCCCATCGGAACGCCGAAGCGCTGCGTGGTGCCGACGGTCACGTCGGCGCCGAACTCGCCCGGTGCGCTCACGAGCGTGAGTGCGAGCAGATCCGCCGCGACGACGCCCAGGCCGCCGTGGGCGTGCGATGCCTCGACGACGGCCGCCGGATTCCACAACCGGCCGGAAGCCCCCGGGTACTGGATCGCGACGCCGAAGCTCTCGGGCAGCTCGGCCGGATCGGTGCTCGCGAGCGGCAGTTCCACCAGCTCGATCCCGACCGCCTCGGCGCGACCGCGCAGCAACGCCTTGGTCTGCGGGAAGAGGTCGGTGTCGACGACGAACACGTGCGACTCGGCGCCCGAGGCACGGCGGGCCAGCAGCATCCCCTCGACGACCGCGGTGCCCTCGTCGAGCATCGACGCGGTGGCGGTGTGCATGCCGGTCAGGTCGGTCACCATGGTCTGGAAGTTGATCAAGGCTTCGAGCCGGCCCTGCGAGATCTCGGGCTGGTACGGCGTGTATGCGGTGTACCAGCTCGGATTCTCGAGCACGTTGCGCTGGATCACGGAGGGCGTGATCGTGTCGTAGTACCCCAGGCCGATCAGCGAGCGGCGCACGGTGTTGTGGGCGGCGAGCGCCCGCAACTCCGCGAGGGCTTCGCGCTCGGTGGCCGGCTCGGGAATGGAGCTCGGCGCGCCCTCGGTGAGGCGGATCGCGGTGGGGACGGCGGCATCCATCAGCGCGTCGACGCTGTCATACCCGACGGTCTCGAGCATGGCGAGTTGCGCGACGGAATCCGTGCCGATGTGACGATCGGCGAACTGGTCGGTCATGAAGTCCTAAACAGTAAGAGCGGCGTACTCGTCCGCCGTGAGAAGAGTGGGCAGCTCGGTGAAGCGCACCTTGATCATCCAGGCGCCGCCGAAGGGGTCGGCATTCACCAGATCGGGCTGGTCGATCACGGCCTGATTGACCTCGACGACCTCGCCGGCGACGGGCGCGAACAGTTCGCCGACCGACTTCGTCGATTCGATCTCGCCGACGACGGTGCCGCCGGTGACCTTCGAGCCGACCTTGGGCAGGTCGACGTACACGACGTCGCCCAGCTTCTCGGCGGCGTATGCGGTGATGCCGACGGTGGCGATGTCGCCGTCGACGGCGATCCACTCGTGATCGGCGGTGTACTTGAGGTCGGCGGCGGGCTCGGTCACGGTCTACTTCTCTCTCTTGTAGAAGGGCAGGGCGACGATGGATGCCGGAACACGCGTTCCGCGCACATCGAGATGCAGAGCGGTGCCGACGGCCGAGTACTCGGGATCGACGTAGGCCATCGAGATCGGGACGCCAAGCGTCGGCGACAGCGCGCCGGAGGTGACCTCGCCCACGATCTGGGCGCCGTCGGGCACGACGATCGGGTAGCCGGCGCGGCCGGCGCGCTTGCCTTCGGCGACCAGGCCGACCAGGACTCGGGCGTCGGAGGCCGGACCTTCTTCGATGGCGGCGCGGCCCACGAAGTCGCCCTCCTTCGAGAGTGCGACGACCCTGCCCAACCCGGCCTGCACCGGAAAGATCGAGGTGCTGAGTTCGTGGCCGTAGAGCGGCATCCCGGCCTCGAGGCGCAGGGTGTCGCGCGCGGCCAGGCCCGCGGGCACGAGGCCCGAGCCGCCGCCGGTCTCGATCAGCGCGTCCCAGAGCTCGGGAGCGCGCTCGGGCGCGAGGTAGAACTCGAAGCCGTCCTCACCCGTGTAACCGGTGCGCGCGACCAGCACCGGATGCCCGCGGAAGTCGGCGGCGATCGAGTGGTAGTACTTCAGCCCGTCGAGCCCGGGAAGGTCGAAGCCTTCGACGTTGCGCAGAATCTCTTCGGCGATCGGACCTTGCAGTGCGATGAGCGCGATGTCGTCCGACTCGTCTTCGACCACGCAGTCGAAGATCGAGCAGCGGTCGCGCAACTGCTCGGCGACCACTGCTCGGTTCGACGCGTTGGCGACCACCAGATAGCGGTCTTCGCCGGTGCGGTAGACGACCAGGTCATCCAGGATGCCGCCATCCCTCGCCAGCAGCAGCGAGTACTTGGCCTGCCCCTCGGCGATCGCCGACAGCTTGCCGGCCAGCGCGTAGTCGAGCGCCTGCGCGGCCTCGGGGCCGACCACCAGGATCTCGCCCATGTGGCTGAGGTCGAACAGGCCGGCCGCGGTGCGAACGGCACGGTGCTCGGCGAGGTCGGAGCTGTACCGCACCGGCATCTGCCAGCCCGCGAAGTCGGTGAAGAGGGCGCCCGCCTCGACGTGCAGCTCGTGCAGTGGGCTGAGGAGTTCGTCGAACGAGGCATCGGCCGCCTCGGGGGTGCCGGGAGCGGGCTGCGTCGACGGCGGTGCGGACTGCCGGCCTGGATCGAGGGGCGTGTCTGACATGGCGGCGAGTTCTCTCCCTGAGCGCGTGCGATGGCTGCGGTGAACTCCCCCTCTGTCTTGGTGCCTGAGAGCTTCGACCGCGCGAGCGGGCTTTCACCGTGGGCGGATCTCCAGTGGTGCGTTCGGAGATCTCTCTTCAGAGTGGCCTGGTCGATGCGGTACACGTACCTGAGAGATTGGCGGGGAGGCTTGCTCCTTCGGTGCCTGCCGTGCCGATCGGCTGTGCAGGCTCTCCCGCATCGCGTGCGGCCCGGTATTCGATTGTGAGTGCGCCGCCAGCCTAGCAACCGGCTGTTTCGCATGCGTGACGAGCGCTAGTCGGTCAGCCCGAGTCCGTAGAGCACGGCGGAGGCCACCGTGGCACCCAGCAGCAGCAACCCGAGCACCGTGCCGACCAGCCCCCGAACCGCGTTGCGGCGCGACCCGCCGCGCCGGTATCCGAAGGCGCAGAGCATGGTGCCGGCGATCCATGGGATGCCGGCCACCACCAGGCCGAGCACGTCGTCCATGTACCGGCCGCGGTCGCCGGTCGGGATCCTCATCACGATGCCGATCCCGCTGAGCCCGATCCAGGCGACCAGAGCCAGGCCCACCAGGACGACGCCGACGATCGTGCTCACCGACGAGGGCTGCAACGGGAACCGGCGGCGGGCCGCGATGATCGCGCCGGTCGTCGCCAGCGCGAAGCCGGCCGCGATGTCGAGCACGATGCCCGCGCAATAGAACTGCTCGACCGGAGCGTTCGACGGGAAGTTCAGACCGCCCCAGAGCTCGAGGATCAGACCGATGGCGAAGAGGGCGGCCGTGGTGCCCAGCAGGGCGAGGCTGCGAAACCGACCTGGGGATGTCGTCGACACCGGGTCAGTCTCGCATCCCGAGGGGTACGCCTTCTTGGCGGGAAGCGCGCAACGCGCGCAACATGATCGGCTGCTAAGCGCTCGCCCCGTCGGCCACTGCGTCGGCGATGGTCGACCTGCGGCGCTTGAACCCGCTGTGCCCCTGGATCGTGACGATCCCGACGGTGATCACCCACGCCACCCAGGGGAACGTCGCGTGAGGGTGACGCCCACCCCGCCGGACGAGAACCAGAAGTGGTCGCTCGTGCCGCCGAAGATGGTGGCGAGCCCGAAGATCTGCAGGCCGGCGACCACCCAGGCCACCACACCGGTCCAGCGCGGCAGAACCCGCGAGGCGAGCACGGTGTAGGCCGACGACCCCGAGATCACCGCGAGCAGCACGCAGCCGGTCGCGCCGAACATCACCGCGTGCCCCTCGGTCAGCGCTCGGATCGCCGAGGGGTCCGGGGTCAGCTGGACGACATCCAGCGCCGATCCGGCTTCCATCGCGTCGCCCACCATGGTGATCGCGACGAAGACCAGACCCGTGCCGAAGGTGATGTCGGCGATCCACTGCAGGTCGTGGCGCGCGTGGGTGATGATCTGCCGGAAGCCCGCAAGGAACACGATGATGTTGGCCATCAACACCGTGTCGATCAGCACGATGGTGAGCAGCATGTTGTGGTGCTTGACGAAGAAGGTCGCGAGGTCGGCCGACTTGTCGAGTTCAGGCCGCGGCCCGACCACCTGATGGAGGATGAACTCGGTGATCAGCAGCGCGGCGACACCGATGGCCGCGATTCCGGTCCAACGCTTGACGTCAGGTGAGCGGAGTTCCAGTGACACGGGATGGGACATACCGCGAGCCTAGGCGCGCCGAACCAAGGCCAACCGGCCGGGTGGCGCCACGGGATCAGCCGTTGTCGCGGATCCAGTGCCAGTCGTCTTGGGTGAGGTCGTAACGGTCGGGTTCCTGCTGGCCGACGCCGGGGGTGAACTCTCCCTCGGGTTCGCCACCCGCGGCAACCACCGCATCCAGAATCTCTTCGGTCAAGGCCTCGTTGTGATGCTGCTTCAGCCAGTGCTGGGTTTCAGGGTCGAGCTGGGGCCACCAGGATGCTGCGCTCATGCCTCCAGCGTAGCGACCCCGCCCGTCCCTCCCAGGCGGCGTCGGGCGCGGGCCGGGCTACTCCGCCAGGAAGGCGTCGATGGCCGCCAAGGTCGCGACGGGTTGCTCGAGCTGCGGAAGGTGCCCGGCGTCGGCGATCAGTTCGAACCGCGCATCCCCGAGCTGCGCGGCGTAGGCACGGCCGTAGCCCGGGGTGAACACGCCGTCACTGTCGCCCCAGAGCACGAGGGCCGGGATCCGGATGCCGCCGAGTTTCGCCTGCAGCTCGGGGTCGGCCATCCCGTGCGCAGAGGTCAGCACGGCCATGGTCTGCATGTTGGCCCGCTGGGCCGCGATGCGCTCGGGCGGCAGGTTCGACGGGTCGACGAAGAACTTGTCCGCGTCGTGCCAGGAGTGCTCCGCCTGCTGGCGTGGGCTCAGGCTCGCGAAGTCCACCGTCGGCTCCCCGGGCACGTCGATTCCCGCGCCGTCGATGATGACGATGCGGCCGATGCGACCTTCCGTGTCGCTGGCTGCCAGCTGCGTGGCGATCCAGCCTCCAAGCGACGAGCCGATCACGAGCACGTCGGTCAACCCGCGGTCGGCGAGCAGCTGCAGGTAGACAGCGGCGAGCGCCGGGATGTCCGCGATCGACTCGGGCCGCGGCGAGCCGTTCCAGCCCGGGTGAGTCGGCACCACGACGTGGGAGTCGTCGGCGAAGTGCGCCGCGATCGGAGCGACGGTGAACGGTCCGCCGCCGCCGTGGAGCACGAGGACGGTGCGAGCGGCGGCGGCCGGACCGGTCTCATCGATGGTGAGGTCGAGGCCGGAGGGAAGAGTGATGGTGTGGTCGGTCATGATGGCAGGGTATATCAACATGTTTATATACACAAGCTGCGATAGCATTGAGGCATGAACTCCGCCCAGCAACTCGGCCGCGCCGTCAAGGCGGCCCAGTACCGGCACCACCTCGCCGCTGATCGCGCCCTGAGCACCGTGGGCACGACCCTGCCGCAGTGGGACGCCCTCCGCGCGATCGACGGCCACCCAGGCTGGTCGGCCCATGCGCTCGCGGGCGAGACCTTCATGAGCGACCAGGCGTTCGGAACCCTGGCCAACCGTCTCATCGCCCAGGGCCTTGTCGTGCGCTCCCCCGGAGTCGGTCGACGAGTCGAGCACGCCCTCACGGACGCGGGTCAGGCGATGCTGGAGGCGGGCAACCGGGTCATCGATCGCGTGCTGGCCCGGTCGTTCGAGGGGCTGGACGACGACGAGCGCCGCACACTCCACGCACTCCTGGATCGCGTGGGGGTCGGCGACTGGACGACCACGCCGTAGCGCCAGGGGGCGCGAGCCGCGCCATCCGCCGCACGATCTGCGACTACGCCCCCTCGGGCGGGTCGGCCAGCAGCTCGGCCCGCTCGGCCAGGTACGCCGCGAATGGAGTGAGCGACTCGGGCGATCGGCTGGCGTTCCAACTGACGAACAACTCGCCGTCGCGCAGCACGAGCGGTCCGATGGTGCCCAGGGTGTCGTCGAGCGGAAGTGGTGCGGCGTCGTAGTCGACGGTCTGGCCGGCCGCGAAACCCGCCCGGCGAGCCGCCTCACGCACTTCGCGCCGTTCCTCCCCCGATGCAGAGGTGAAGTTGGGATGCCGGGGGTCGCGCGCTCGCGTCACCGCACCCGTCGCATACAGCCGGCCGGTGCCGTCGGGCCCGACCGCGAGCAGCAGCACGCCCAGGCGCCAGACCTCGGCCACCGCGACGAATCTCGGGGCGCGGCGAAGAGGTCCGATCCTGCGCGGAATGCGCAACTCGGCCAGCGACTCGGTGGGCGCGTGCGCCGCGGCGAGGCGGGCGATCGCCGAGGTGATGGCCGCGCGGGCGGCTGCCGCGGCATCCATCACGGCATCCATCACGGCACGACCTGGGGCATGCGAAAAGCCTCCCATATCGCCATTCTGGGAGTTCGCCCAACCCACTAGGCTCGCACCAACAGTCAGCGAGGCAAGGGGAAACAGCATGGCCGACGCACCGAAGAAGAAGGTCGTTCGAGTCGACGAGACGCCGGCCGAGAAGGCGGCCGACGCGGCTGGCGCCGGCGGGGGAACCACCGGAGGGACGTGGACGCCGACCGCCGACGCGAAGAAGAAGGCCACTACCCGTCGCATCATCGCGGTCGTGCTGTGGCTGCTCGCGATCGGCACCGAAGCGTTCGCGATCTTCTACGTGCTCAAGCAGAACCCGATCAACATGGTGCTGCTGATCATCCTGCTGGTCGTCATCGCGGCGCTCGCCATCGGCGGCTCGCTGCTGTGGAAGCAGGCCAACCGGCTGGATCCCGCCTCGAAGTCGGACAAGGTCCGGTTCTTCGTGCAGAACCAGCTCGGCGTGATCATCTCGGCGATCGCCTTCATCCCGCTCATCATCCTGATCTTCACCAACAAGAACATGTCGGGTCAGCAGAAGGCGATCGCGGGCATCATCGCGATCGTGCTGCTCGGCGCCTCGGGCACTATCGGGGCCAGCGTCAACCCGCCCTCGACCGAGCAGTACGCCTCAGAGACTCAGCAGGTAACCGATGCCAACGGCGGGCAGAACCTGGTCTACTGGACGAAAGAGGGCAAGGTCTTCCACCTCTGCGCCGCGGTCTCGGCTGTGAACCTGCAGTCGAAGGACAACCAGATCTACTCGGGTACGGTCGCCGAGGCTCACGCCGCGGGCAAGTCGCGGCTGACGCTCCAGGTCGAGCAGGAGCGCAAGCAGTGCGGATTCGACGTCACGCCGGAGGCGACGCCGAGCCCCTGACGCGCGGCGAATCGACTCGCGCGGCGCAAATGACCTCCGAATGGGTGATCCTCATGATTGGCCGGTGAGGGCTAGCCTTCGAGCATGACGCAGCCAGCTCCGACGTTCAGCCCGGCCCGCCCTGGTCGCAGCACGTTCAGGAGTCTGGTGCCGGTGCCGACAGTCGTAAATGTCGCGTTCTGGATCCTCGTAGTGGGCAGTGCGCTGACCGCCGTCCTCTTGATCCTGAGCGCGCTCGGGCTCGCGGCGGTGCGCCCTGCTGTTGCGTTACCAGCTGGTGCCATGGCTGCTGTCGCCGTCACGTTGGTCGGGGGAGGAATCGGCCTGCTGATCCGTATCGGGATCGCTGTGATGCTCCGCCGCGGCTACGGTCCGGCCCGCATCTTCTTGACCGTCGTCTCGGTGTATTCGCTGGGACTCACCGCCCTCCACGGGTTCGACCCGATCAGCGTGGTCCAGGTCGTGCTGGTCGTGATTCCCGTGATCCTGGTCTGGCTTCCTGCCTCCCACCGGTATTTCCACACCGTTGGCGAGGCTTGGCGGCAAGCCAAAGCGTCCGGGATGACGGTGGGGTTCCTCGGCTAGAGGTCGTCGCGTCAGCCGTCGACGAAGGTCGCGAGCGGCTTGTCCACCTCCACGATGTAGGTGGACAGCATCATCCCGGTGTCCGGGCCGAGATCGAGCGCGTTGTGCGGGGTGCCGGGCGGCATCAGGAACGGGTCGCCCGTGTTCAGCAGCAGGCTCGGCATCCCATGGATCTTCATCTCGACGGTGCCCGCCAGGATGTAGCCGACCTCCTCGCCGGGGTGGGTGTGCCATCCCGACTCGACGCCGACCGGGATCTCGGTGAGCACCTGCACGATCTCGCGACCCGGGATCGAGGAGGGTTTGTGCTGCAACTCGGTGCGCTTCAGCTTGCTCGCCAGTGCGTCGTCGCTCACTTCGTGACGGCCTTCCACGCCGTCAGGATGACGTCGGCCACCGCCTGCGGCTGGGCGACGAAGGTCAGGTGCGATCCGTTGAGCTCGGTGAGCTGCGATCCCGCGCGCTTCGCGTGCTCGCGGGTGAGGTCGGCGCCGGCTGCCTTATCGCCGGTTCCGACGACCGCCCACGAGGGCAGCTTCTTCCAGGCCGGAACCCCCGTCGCATCGTCGAACGCCGCTGCCGCGACGGGACGCTGCGAGGCGCCGAGCACCGCGGATTGTTCGGCGGGAAGGTCCGCCGCGAACACCTCGTGGAACTTGGCGGGGTCGACGTAGAGCTCGACGGCGGATTCGCCACCCGATCCGGTCGGGTACTGGCGCGTCAGCAGGGCGGTACTCAGGATGGCGTCCGCCGAGGTCGCTGTGACCTCACCCAGCTTCTCGCCCTCGTCGGGGGCGAATGCGGAGACGTAGACCAGGCCGACGACGTTTGTCGCCGCGGTGCCCGCGTTGGTGATGACGGCGCCGCCGTACGAGTGCCCGACGGCCAGCACCGGCCCGTCGATCTGCGAGATGACGCTCGCGATGTAGGCCGAGTCGGTGGTGACACTGCGCAGCGGAACAGCAGGGGCCAGCACGGTCGCACCTGCGGCTTGCAGGACGGCAGCGACACCGGCCCAACTGCCAGCATCGGCGAACGCGCCATGAACGAGGACGATGGTGGGGGCTTCAGCCATGATCGGACTTCCTTCAGGGGTGAGGGGAAGGACCTGTCGGAGACCTGAGGCGGGCCCTGACAATTGATCATGCTCCGTCTGCGGCGCGGCGGCCAGTGAATATTTCGCCTTGGATGTGACATCTCTCATCAGGGAAGGGTGTGGACCGGTGCCCCGATTCAGACTTGCTCCCTAGCGTGGAATGGTGAACGAGCCGACTGCCTCTCTCGACCGTCCCATGCCGGCACTGGCACGTTGGGGCCTGGACTTTCCGAGCGGCGCAGCCCAGCCGCGTGCGTGGCGCTTCGTCGTCGCGACGGTCGTGGCGGTCGGACTGTCGATCGCCGCATGCGCGGCATTGGTCGCCGTGGGCATCCGTGTCTTCCCGTCAACGGTCGGCTACGAGCACTTTCAGTTCGGCGACTACTCCAAGCTGACGATCATCGGCGTGGTGATCGCGTCGCTCGGATGGCCCGTCGCCTGCTATGTGTCGACTCGAGCGCGCGGCGTCTACCTGGTGCTTGCCGTCCTGGTCTCGATCGCCGCCCTCGCTCCTGACGCCTGGATCCTGCACCAGGGGCAGTCGGCTCAGGCGGTGCTCGTGCTGGTCTGGATGCACCTGGCGCTTGCGGTCATCACGTACCTGTCGATGGTCCTGATCGCGCCGCAGCGCAGGCGCGCCGCCGTCACGCGCCCGTCCTGATCCAGGGCTCGAGGCGCCGCGCGACCTCCGAGTAGTCGAGCGCCCCTGTCGACACGGAGATGACGAGGTCGTACGCGTCGTCATCCGGAGCGTCGAGCGTGAGCGCGTTGAGGTCGAGGAAGACCACCACAGCGAGCCATCCGATGCGCTTGTTGCCGTCGATCAGAGCGTGGTTGCGCGTCAGGGACTCAAGCAGAACCGCCGCCTTCTCGGGGATGCCGGGGTAGGCCTCCTGCCCGTAGAGCGTGGTCTGCGGGCGCAGCGCGGCTGCCTCGAGCAAACCGAGATCGCGCACGACCAGATCGCCCAGGTCGGAGGCGAGTTGCAGCAGATCCTCGAGGTGGAGGTACTCGACCGTCACTGAGCGAGGCGGTCGAGCAGGGCCGCGTAGCGCTCGCGACCGGACGCCGATGCCTCACGCACGCGCGCCTCGTGCCCTTGGCGCGCCGCGGCATCCGTGATCGCGCGGAGCGCTGCCTCCTGCTTGCTGATGCCGTCGGCTTCGGCGAGCGCCGCGAGCGCACGCTCCTGCTGCTCGTTGAGGCGGAGGGTCATGGCCATGGGAGTGATGGTATCACTGTGGTATCACGGGCTCCTCTATGCACCGGGAGCAGGACGCAGATGCAAATGGCGCGCGCACACGTCCATGTCGGGAGCATCAGCTATATTGAGCAATGCAGGATGCCGTAAGGCCTCCCGCACCTAGCCAGCACCCCGCTCCGGCGGGGTGTTGTGTTTAAGCGGGACGCCATACATATGACGAGACGGTCGCGCTCCTGATTCTCGAGACGATGCGGTCGACGGCAGCCGCCGACCGCGGATCCTTTTCAACGATCGTCATCTTCCGGTTCGTGAAGTAGGTCGCTACGTCCGTCGCTTGTAAGAGGCGGCTCGCGTGAGATGGGCCGAAGTACATCGTGTCGATCAGATTCACCAGCGGCTTTGCCGTGTAACCGGGCACTCGCTGGATCTTGAAGTCAACGAGGTTGCGCCTGCTGCTCGACGCGCTGTGATGGTCGTCGGCCAGAACAATGGCTCTCTCGCCGTGCACGTCAATGAGGCGAGTGTCAACCTCTTCCAGCAAGTGAGCCAACGTGAGCAGATGGGGAGGATACGGGCGAGCATATTTCGCGCGCAGCCCGACCAGATCGATACCTCTAAACACGTACTCCCCGCCGGAACGTTCAATCACCTTCGCCACGAGTTCGCACGCTTTGACGCGCCAAACGACGGGCACCTTGGCCCAGGCATCCTCGCCGTGGAACATCTCATTGCCGTGAAACTCGGTGCTGTTCTTGAACCCTGCAACGTTGTCCGCAAGAAGCTGACCGATCCCGTCCAACCCCTTCTCGATGAAGTTGGCAGAGTTCTCGTCGAGCACGAGTGCGCCGAAAAAGTAATACTGATTGCCGCGCGCGGATTCGTCGACGAATACAGCTCGCATTGCTTCGGCCTCTCGTTTCAAATACCTAACTGTGACGGAACTCCACTTCGTTCCAATTCAAGTCCATGGCTGCACCGCTGGCTTCGCGAGTGCTTCCCGCGATCCGGACAACCGCGAACGCGTCCGCAAGAACTTCCACAACCGCCTCCTTCAGTGGCAATACGAAGTGCCGGGGCGGTGGACCGAACGGTCGGGGGACCGCTGGCTCACTGTGCACCTCCCCCATCCAAAGCAGGTTGTCGAGTCCCGAATAGTAGAGCGGGTGATCGGTCAGGCCTTCATCGTTCGGGTATCCCATCGACGCCGAGTAGACGCCCTGCCATAACAGCGCGATTGCGCGGCGGTCGATGTCATCAAAATGGGGGTTCACGGCTAGCACTGCCCGGGCACTGTCGTTAGTGATCAGAACAGCCTCGGGCGCGTTCGGCTCCCACTCCGGCGAGTCTGTGATTGCAACTACCCGCGTCATTTGCTGGCCAACCTCCGGCTCGGGCTACACGTTGAAGCGGAACTCCACGACATCCCCGTCGTGCATCACGTAGTCCTTGCCCTCGATGCGGGCCTTGCCCTTGGCCCGGGCCTCGGCGATCGAGCCGGTCGCCACCAGATCGTCGAACGACACGATCTCGGCCTTGATGAAGCCGCGCTCGAAGTCGGTGTGGATGACGCCCGCCGCCTGAGGGGCCTTGTCGCCCTTGTGGATCGTCCAAGCCCGCGACTCCTTGGGGCCGGCGGTCAGGTAGGTCTGCAGGCCGAGGGTGTCGAAGCCGATGCGGGCGAGCTGGTCGAGGCCGCTCTCGATCTGACCGGTGGACTCCAGGAGTTCGGCGGCGTCGGCCGCGTCGAGATCCTTGAGCTCCGACTCGATCTTGGCGTCGAGGAAGACTGCGTGCGCGGGCGCGACCAGCGCTTCGAGCGAGGCCTTGCGCGCGGCATCCCGAAGCACCTCCTCGTCGACGTTGAAGACGTAGATGATCGGCTTGGCGCTCAGGAGTCCGAGCTCTTTGAGCGCGGCGAGATCGACGCCCTTGGCCGTGGCGAGCGGAGTGCCGGCGTTGAGTGCCGCCTGGGCAGCGACCGCAGCATCCAGAACCGCCGGGTCGAGCTTCTTGCCGCGCACCTCTTTCTCCATGCGCGGGATGGCCTTCTCGAGCGTCTGCAGATCGGCGAGCGCGAGCTCGGTGGTGATGGTCTCGAGGTCGGATGCCGGGTTCACCTCGCCGGCGACATGGACGACATCCGAGTCGGCGAAGCCGCGTACGACCTCGGCGATCGCGTCGGCCTCGCGGATGTTGGCCAGGAACTGGTTGCCGAGCCCCTCGCCCTCGCTGGCGCCCTTCACGATGCCGGCGATGTCGACGAAGCTCACCGTGGCAGGCAGGATGCGTTCGCTGCCGAAGATGCCGGCGAGCACCTTCAGGCGCGGGTCGGGCAGCTCCACGACGCCGACGTTGGGCTCGATCGTGGCGAATGGATAGTTCGCCGCGAGCACGTCGTTCTTGGTGAGCGCGTTGAAGAGGGTGGACTTGCCGACGTTGGGCAGGCCGACGATGCCGATGGTGAGAGCCACGCGCCGAGTTTAGTTGGCCGAACGTGGCGCGCCTGGCGCCCCTGTCGGACCCGCGTGCGAGAGTCGGACTGTGCCGCTCGACTTCACCGCCATCGACTTCGAGACGGCCAACGGCTCCGCCGCCAGTGCTTGCTCGGTCGGGCTGGTGAAAGTACGCGATGGGCAGGTTGTCGATCGGATCGGGTGGTTCATCCAGCCGCCGTTCGGGCACGACCACTTCGTCGACTGGAACATCCGCATCCACGGGATCACGCCTGAGATGGTCGAGGGCGCCCCGAACTGGACCGAGCAGCTGGTCGACCTGATCGCGTTCGCCGAGGATGACATCCTGGTCGCCCACAACGCCGGCTTCGACATGGGCGTGATCAAGTCGGCCTGCGCGGCGACCGGAATCGCGACCCCGTCGTACTCCTATATGTGCAGCCTGCAGGTGGCGCGCAAGACCTACCACCTCGATTCGTACCGGCTGCCGGTCGCAGCGATGGCGGCCGGCTTCGAAGACTTCGCCCACCACGACGCGGTCGCCGACTCGGAGGCCTGCGCGGCGATCATGATCCATGCTGCCGAGCGCTGGGGCGCGATCGACCTGGTCGAGCTGGCGTCTTTGGTCGGTGTGCGGGTGAGTTCGACGGTGCCGGCCATCGCGGCCGCCGCCAGCTGACCGCAGCCTGCCGACGGGTCTGACATAGCCTGGGCTCATGCCCGAGGTGTGGGACCTGATCGTCGTCGGCGCCGGCCCGGCCGGGTCGAGTGCCGCGAGGGTCGCCGCCGAGGCGGGCGCGCGCGTGCTGCTGCTGGACCGGGCGCACTTTCCGCGCTACAAGACCTGCGGCGGCGGCATCACCGGCTTCTCGCTGGGGGCGATGCCTGATGCCGCGCGTTCCGCCTTCGAGGCCGAGATCACCGACTTCGGGCTGAGCCGTGCGGGCCGGGATCGGGTCATGCTGCACGCTGACCAGCCCTTTCTCGGCATGGTGCAGCGCGAGACCTTCGACCAGCTGCTGGTGGATGCTGCGGTGGCCGCCGGCGCGGTCTTCCGCGACGGCGTCGCGGTGCGTGGGCTGGCCGAGGATGACGACGGCGTGACCGTCCGACTCGAGGGCGAGGAGCTGTGCGCTCGAGTGGTGGTGGGCGCCGACGGCTCGAACGGGCGGACGAGCGGATACGTCGGCGTCGAGTTCGCCGGCTCGGATCTGGGGCTCGAGGTCGAGCTCGCAGCATCCGGTCATGACTGGGCAGGGACGGCGCTCTTCGACTGGGGTGCCGATCGCGGGGCATATGCCTGGCTCTTCCCGAAACGCGACGCCCTCACGATCGGTGTCATCCAGCGCACCGGCCTGCCGGACGCCACGCGCGCGTATCTCGAGCTCTGGCTCCGGCAGCTCGGTCTCGCCGGTGCAACCCGCGTGCGCGAGTCGGGCCACCTGACGCGCTGGCGCTCCCGCCGGTCTCCACTGCGGCGCGGCTCGGTGCTGGTAGCCGGCGAGGCGGCGGGCCTGCTCGAGCCGTGGACGCGCGAGGGGATCTCGTTCGCGCTGCGCTCGGGGGCGATGGCGGGAGCCGCGGCGGCACTCGCGGCGAGTGCCGGCGATGACACCTCGCGCGACGCCGCGCTCGACGGCTACGTCACTGCCGTACAGCGCGAGCTGGTGCCACAGATCCGGACCGGCTCGGCGATGCTCACCGTGCTCGAGCGGGCTCCATGGCTGCTGCACCGCGTGCTGGCGCACACCGCGCTCGGTCGACGGACCTTCGTGGCCCTCAGCCGTGGCTCTGCGCGCGTCGCCGGCATCGTCGACACGCCCGTGGTCCGTCTGGCTACCTGGGTACTCGGGGCCAAGATGCTGAGAGCCCGGGCGCCGCGCACTCGCGCGGTTACCGTGAAGTGATGACAGCCTTCACCCCGCCCGACCCGTTCGTCACCCGGCCCGAGTTGCGCGGCACCTTCGGCATGGCGGCGTCGACGCACTGGATCGCGACGGCGACGGCGCAGGCCGTTCTGGAGCGCGGCGGCAACGCCTTCGACGCGGCGGTCGCCGCAGCCTTCGTGCTGCACGTCGTCGAGCCGCACCTGAACGGGCCGGGCGGCGATCTGGTCGGTATCTACGCGACCGCCGATGATCCGACTCCCCGGGTGATGGCGGGGCAGGGTCCGGCTCCGGCCGGTGCCACGATCGAGTTCTACCGCGGCCTGGGGTTCACCGAGATGCCGGGGAGCGGGGTGCTCGCGGCCGCGGTCCCGGGAGCCGTGCCCGCCTGGTTGCGGCTGCTCGAGACCCGCGGCAGCTGGGAGCTCGCGGACGTACTGGCCTTCGCCATCGGGTACGCGCGGAACGGGCATCCCCTGCTCGCCGCCGCCGCGAAGACCCTGAACTCGGTGCGCGAGCTGTTCGAGCAGCACTGGCCGACCTCGGCGGCACACTGGATCCCCAACGGGCGGATGCCGCAACCCGGCGAGCTGGTGACGAACGAGCCCTATGCGCGAACGCTCGAGCGCCTGCTCGAGGCCGGAGCCGACGCGGCCACTCGCGAGGATCGCATCGGCGCGGCAGTGACGGCCTGGAGCACCGGCTTCATCGCCGACGAGATCGCCCGCTTCGTCGCCGAGCCGCACTACCAGCCGAGCATCGATCGCGAAGTGCCGGGTGTGCTCACCGCCGCCGACCTGGCGGGATACGAGGCGTCGGACGAGGATGCTGCGACCCTCGAGTTCCGCGGAACCATCGTCGCGAAATCGCAGGCCTGGGGGCAGGGGCCGGTGCTGCTGCAGGCGCTGGCGATTCTTGACACCTTCGACGACGATCGCCTGGATCCGTCGAGCGCGCTCGGCATCCACACCATCACCGAGGCGCTCAAGCTGGCGCTGGCCGATCGCGACGCGTGGTACGGCGATGGCGCGGTCCCACCCGAGCTGCTCGCCAAGCTGCTCAGCCCCGAGTACGCCCGAGAACGCGCGGCATTGATCGGTGAGGCGGCGTCGCTCGAGTTCCGGCCGGGTCGGCCCGGCGGCCGCGAGCCATGGCTGCCGCCCTTGAACCGCACGGTCGGGCAGCAGAGCCCGGCCGGGACCGGCGAGCCGACCCGGGGCAAGACCGACGTGCCGCGCGGCGACACCTGCCACCTCGACATCGTCGACCGGCACGGCAACGTCGTCTCGGTGACGCCGTCGGGTGGCTGGCTGCAGTCGTCGCCGACGATCCCGGCGCTCGGGTTCTGCCTGGGCAGCCGGCTGCAGATGACCTGGCTGGATGCCGCATCCCCGTCCGCCCTCACCCCCGGCCGCCGCCCGCGCACGACTCTCTCGCCAACCCTGCTGCTGCGCGACGGGGCCGCGGTCGAGACCCTCGGCACGCCCGGTGGCGACCAGCAGGACCAGTGGCAGCTCGTTTATCTATTGCGCCGGCTCGTCGGCGAGTACGAGCCGCAGCAGGCCATCGATGCGCCGATGTTCCACACCGGATCGCACGTGGCGTCGTTCGAGCCGCGCACCTGGTCGCCGGCCGAACTGGTCGTCGAAGACAGGGTGGGAGTCGAGGTGCTGGCGGAGCTGACGGTTCGCGGTCACGTTCTGACCGTCGACGGCGGCTGGAGCCTCGGCCGGCTGTCGATGGTGGGCCGGGATGCTGCCTCCGGCGTGCTGCTCGCCGCCGCCAACCCGCGCGGCGCCCAGGGCTACGCGGCCGGGCGGTAACCGTTCGCGCGGAGCGCCGCCCGGGCGATGTCCGTGCCCGCTGAGACACTGTCGGCATGGACCCGATCGTCGCTCTTCTGCTCGGCCTGGCCGTAGGCATCGCGCTCGGCGCGGTCATCGGAGTGCTCGTCGCGCGCACCCGCCGAGCGACGACGGCCGTGGATGCCGATCCCGCCGTCATCGAGGCGCGTCACGCCGCGATCGTGGCCGAACTCCGGTCGCGCGAGGCAGAGGCGCGCGCCGAGGTGAGCGCGCAGCTCGCCGCCGCCGAGGCCTCGCTTGCGGGCCTCCGCGAGCAATTGGGCGCTGCCCAGAACCAGTACCGCGACCTGATGGAACGCGAACGGCTCGACGCCCTGAAGCGCACGCAGAGCGAGGCCGACGAGAGCAAGGTGCTCCAAGCGCTCGCGCCGGTCAAAGAGACCCTGAGCAGCATGCAGCAGAAGGTCACCGAACTCGAGACGCAGCGCAGCCAGCAACACGGCGAACTGAGCCAGCAGCTGAAGAGCGCGACCGAGTCCGAAGAGCGGCTCCGCGCCACCGCCGAGTCGCTGGCGTCGGCGCTGCGCAACAACGCCACCCGCGGCGTCTGGGGCGAGACCCAGTTGCGCACCCTGGTCGAGTCGGCCGGACTGATCAACCGCGTCGACTTCACCATGCAGTCGACCATCGAGTCAGAGAGCGGCACGCGTCGGCCTGACATGGTGATCAACCTGCCGGGTGGCAAGTCCATCCCGGTCGACGCGAAGGTGCCGTACAACGCGTACATCGACGCGAGTGCGATTCCGGCGACCGCCACCGGCGAGCAGGAGGCCCGCCGCATCCAGTTGCTGGCGCAGCACGCCAAGCAGGTCAAGAGCCACGTGGATGCCCTGGCCGGCAAGACCTACTGGACCGGTCTGGAATCCAGCCCCGACTTCACGATCGCGTTCATCCCGAACGAGCCCCTGCTGGCCGCCGCGATGGAGCACGACCCGAGCCTGATGGAGTACGCGTTCAGCAAGCGCATCATCCTGGCGAACCCGGTCACGCTGTGGGCGCTTCTCAAGACGATCGCCTTCACCTGGCAGCAAGACGTGCTGACCGAAGACGCCAAGAAGCTCTTCGACCTGGGCAAAGAGCTCTACTCGCGCCTGTCGACGTTGTCCGATCACGCCGACAAGCTGCGCCGTTCGATCGAATCGACCGTCACCAGCTACAACCAGTTCGCCAGCTCGCTCGAGCAGCGGGTGCTGGTGACGGCGCGCAAGCTCGACGGGCTCGACGAGTCCAAGGTGATCGGCACGCCGGGGCACGTCGATGAGCAGCCCAAGCAGCTCAGTCAGCCCGAGCTGGTGCGCTCGGAGCTGGATGCGCTGGATGACACCGGGGTGGGCCGCCCCGAACTCGACTTCGGCCTCGTGACCCCGCCGGTTGCGAAGGTCACGAAGCCGAAGTCGGCGTAACGACGCCCGGCGGGCCGGGCAACAGAGCGCCCAGGCTATCGGGCGGCGGCGCCGTCCTCGCCGGCATCCTCGGCGAGGGCCTCGCGCACGATCTCAGCGGTGGTCGGCGGCGCGCCCACCAACGCGGGCGTGCGATCCGCAGCATCCGCCTCGTCGTCGGTCGGAGCTGCGAACTGCGCCTCGTAGAGCCGCGCGTACGCGCCCTTCTTCAGCAGCAGCTCATCGTGAGTACCCTGCTCGACGATGGCACCGTTCTCCATCACCAGGATGAGATCGGCGTCGCGGATCGTCGACAGGCGGTGCGCGATGACGAAGCTGGTGCGGTCCCTGCGCAGCGCGCTCATCGCGCGTTGCACCAGCAGCTCGGTTCGCGTGTCGACGGAGCTTGTGGCCTCATCCAGGATCAACACGCTCGGCCGCGCCAGGAACGCCCGCGCGATGGTGATCAGCTGCTTCTCGCCGGCCGAGATGTTGCCCGCCTCATCGTCGAGCACTGTGCCGTAGCCGTCGGGCAACGAGTGCACGAAGCGGTCGACGTAGGCCGCGGAGGCCGCCGCCTGGATCTCATCGTCAGTAGCGTCGGTGCGCCCGTAGGCGATGTTGTCGCGGATCGTGCCGCCGAACAGCCAGGTGTCTTGCAGCACCATGCCAGTGCGGGCGCGCAAATCGGCACGCGTCATCTGCGAGATGTCGACGCCGTCGACGGTGATCCGCCCGCCGTCCAGCTCGTAGAACCGCATGATCAGGTTGACCAGCGTGGTCTTGCCGGCACCCGTGGGGCCGACGACCGCGACGGTCTGTCCGGGTTCGGCCACGAGCGACAGGTCGGCGATCAACGGCTTCTCGAGATCGTACGAGAACGACACATGCTCGAACTCGAGCCGCCCGGTGTGGGTGGTCGGCGACTGGGCGGGGTCGGCATCCGGGGTCTGCTCCTCGGCATCGAGCAGCTCGAACACCCGCTCGGAGCTCGCGACCCCCGACTGCACCAGGTTGGCCATCGAGCCGAGCTGTGCCAAGGGCTGGGTGAACTGCCGCGAGTACTGGATGAAGGCCTGCACGTCACCGATGCTGATCGAGCCGGCCGCCACCATCACGCCGCCGACGACCGCGATGGCGACGTAGACCAGGTTGCCCACGAACATCATCGACGGCATGATCAGGCCGCTGATGAATTGTGCGCCGAAGCTGGCCTTGAACATCTCCTCGTTCTTGTCGGCGAACGCCTGCTCGACCTCCTGGTGGCGGCCGAAGATCTTCACGAGCGAGTGGCCGGTGTAGCCCTCCTCGATCTGCGCGTTCAGGGCGCCCGTGTGCTTCCACTGATCGACGAACTTCTTCTGCGAGCGCTTGCCGATCGCCACCGTGATCCCGAGCGTGATCGGCACGGTGACCAGGGCGATCACGGCCAGCACCGGCGAGATCACGAACATCATCACGAGCACGCCGACCACGGTCAGCAGGTTGACGATCAACTGGCTCAACGATTGCTGCAGGCTCTGCGAGATGTTGTCGATGTCGTTCGTCACGCGGCTGAGCAACTCGCCGCGCGGCGTCTTGTCGAAATAGGTCAGCGGCAGGCGGTGGATCTTCGCCTCGACGTCTTCACGCAACCGGAACACCGTGCGCTGCGTGACGCCGTTGAGAAGATAGGCCTGCAGCCACCCGAACACCGACGAGAACACGTACAGCAGCAGCACGGTGCCAAGCACCAGCTGCAGCCCCGAGAAGTCGATGCCCTGGCCGGGATGCAGATCCAGGCCGCTCAGCAGGTCTGCCGTGTGGGTGTCACCCTTCGCCTTCAACTCCGCGATGACCTGCGCCTTGGTGACCCCGGCAGGGAACTGCTTCGAGATGGACCCGTTGACGATGATGTTGGTGGCCTGCCCCAGGATCTTCGGCCCGAGCACGCTGAGCACGACGCTGGCGACGCCGAGCAGCACGACCAGAACGATCATGGCGCGCTCGGGCGCCAGCCGGCGAAGCAGACGCTTGGCCGACGGCCCGAAGTTCATCGCCTTCTCGACCGGCCCCTGCATGCCGCCGAACGGCCCGCCTCCACCCGGTCCGCGGCGAACCGGGGTCGGGCCGTCGGGACGCGGACTCGAGGCCGGCTTCGCGGTGTTGTTGGTGGCGCTCATGCTGCCTCCTCGATCGAGAGCTGGCTCTGCACGATCTCGGCGTATTCCGGCGAGCTCAGCAGAAGTTGGTCATGGGTTCCGATGCCGACGATCCGGCCATCGTCGAGCACCACGATCTGATCGGCGTCCAGGATGGTGCTCACCCGCTGGGCCACGACGATGCGGGTCGCGTCGCTCACCTCGCGGTCGAGCGCGGCGCGCAGTCGCGCATCCGTCGCCGTATCCAGGGCCGAGAACGAGTCGTCGAAGATGTAGATCTCCGGCCGTTTCACCAGGGCTCTCGCGATCGCCAGCCGTTGTCGTTGCCCGCCCGACACGTTCGTGCCGCCCTGGGCGATCTTCGCGTCGAGTTGCTCGGGCATCGCCTCGACGAAGTCCTTCGCCTGGGCGATCTCGAGGGCGTGCCAGAGTTCCTCGTCTGTGGCGTCGGGCTTGCCGTAGCGCAGGTTCGACGCCACCGTGCCCGAGAACAGGTAGGGGCGCTGCGGGATCAGCCCGATGCGCGCCCACAGCAGCTCGGGATCCACCTCCCGCACATCGACACCGTCGACCAGAGCGGCGCCGCCGGTCACGTCGAAGAGGCGCGGCAGCAGGTTGATCAACGTCGTCTTACCGGCACCGGTCGAACCGATGATCGCGGTCGTGGTGCCGGGCTTGGCCGTGAAGGTCACGTCTTGCAGCACCGGCTGGTCGGCTCCCGGGTATGAGAAGGTCGCACCGCGCAGCTCGACCTCGCCGGTGCTCCGGAAGGTCGTCACCGGGTTCACCGGCGCGACCACCGACGACTCGGTGGCGAGCACCTCGCCGATCCGATCGCCCGAGACGGCGGCGCGCGGCAGCAGCACCGCGATGAACGTGGCCATCATCACGGCCATCAGGATCTGAATGAGGTAGCTCAGGAACGCCACAAGCGAGCCGACCTGCAGGTCGCCGGTCTCGATCCGCCCGGCACCGAACCACAGCACCGCGATGCTCGAGACGTTCATCACGAGCAGCACGAACGGGAACATCAGAGCGAACAGCCGTCCGGCCCGCAGCGCGGTGTCGGTCACATCGGTATTCGCGGCGGCGAATCGCGCCGTCTCGACTGGCTCGCGCACGAACGCACGTACCACCCGGATTCCGGTGAGCTGCTCGCGCAGCACCCGGTTGATCGTGTCGATGCGGACCTGCATCTTGCGGAACTGCGGCAGCATCCGACTGATGATCAGCCCGATGCCGATCAGCAGCACCGGGATGGCAACCACCAGGATGCCCGACAGCGGCACGTCCTGCTGCAGCGCGAAGATCACCCCGCCGATGGCAAGGATCGGCGCCGACACCAGCAGCGTGCAGGTCATCAGCACGAGCATCTGCACCTGCTGCACGTCGTTCGTGGTGCGGGTGATCAGCGACGGCGCGCCGAACTTCGACACCTCGCGCTCCGAGAACTGACCGACCTGATGGAAGATCGCGCCGCGCACATCGCGGCCGAACGACATGGCGAGCCGGGCCCCGAAGTACACCGCGATGACGGCGCAGATCACCTGGCCCAGCGTGATGGCGAGCATCAGGATGCCGGTGTTGATGATGTACGCGGTGTCGCCCTTGAGCACGCCCTTGTTGATGATGTCGGCGTTGAGGGTGGGCAGATACAGCGACGCGATCGACTGGCCGAGTTGGAACACGATGACGGCGAGCAGCAACGGCCAGTACGGGCGCACGAAGCGCACGAGCAGGCGACCGAGCATGTCAGTCCTTCTTTCGAGAGGTGGGTGATGCGGTGGTGGCGGTGGATGCGGCATCCGGCGGCAGAACGCCGTGGGTGATCAGGGTGACGAGTTCGTCCACGTCGAACTGGCGTGGAACGTTGAAGGGCGGGATCGCAGTGGCGAAGGCGAGCAACCGCACGTAGAGCCCGAACACGTCGGCGGGAACGATCAGCTCGTCGGGGCGGAAGACCTGGCCCAGGATGTCGAGCCATTCGTGCTGCTCGGGTGCTTCCCGCGCACCAGGCGGAGGCCCGCCCTCCATTCCGAGTGCCGACATGAACCCGATCACCCCGTGGAACCGGTCGCGCAGGATCTGCACGACCTGGGTGATCTTGTCGACGGTCGGTTCGTCCGGGTCGATCGCACGCAAGGCATCCCGGAACGGCTGCGGATCGAAGAAGCGCGCTATCGCGGCCGAGATCAACGTCTCTTTGTCGCCGAACGCCCGGAAGATCGTGCCCTCGGCTACCCCGGCGGCCTCGGCGATCTGGCGAGTGGAGACGTTGCGCCCGTGCTGCTTGAGCAGCGGGACCACGGCGTCGATGATCGACTCGCGGCGCTCTTCCGGCGACATCGGCTGCGCGCGCGTGCGCACCACGACGAAGCCGGGGGGAAGGGTGGTCACCCGTCGATGCTAACTGAGTGAGCACTCACTCCGCAAGAGTTCCGGAGGAATCGTCGGGCTAACCTCCGTAGTTCTCACCCAGCCACTTCTCGGCCCGGTGCTCGGCGATGATTCGCCGTACCGTACCGGAGCGCGCCCGCAGCACGATGCTCTCGGTGCGGATGATCGGACCCTTGCGCCGCACGCCACTGACCAGCTGCCCATCGGTCACTCCGGTCGCGACGAAGAACGTGTTGTCGCCCTTCACGAGTTCGTCGGCCTCGTAGACGTGATCGAACTTGAGGCCGGCATCCAGGCCCTTCTGGGTTTCTTCGTCGGTCTTGGGCGCCAGGATCGTCTGGATCACGCCGCCGAGCGCCTTGATCGCGCAGGCGGTGGCGA
>Ga0207711_10000904_pt1 | contig 28550 bp, 32 predicted proteins | sample KBSS34metaG_FD_184401 | JGI IMG/M metagenome (GOLD analysis project Ga0207711, IMG submission 184401) | Switchgrass rhizosphere microbial communities from Kellogg Biological Station, Michigan, USA - KBS S3-4 metaG (SPAdes) (version 2) | ecosystem: Host-associated > Plants > Roots > Rhizosphere... | reverse complement strand
GGACGGGAGCGTCAAGCTGGGCCTGCGACTCTCCGACGGGTCGCTGATCGAGACGGTCTACATGCCGGGGGAGGCGCGGACGTCCCTGGCGAACGAGTTCACCGACGCGCGGGCGGCGGGTCCGGAGTCTCGGGAAGCGAATCCTCGATCCCGGATCCAGGATCCCAAATTCACCGTCTGCCTGTCCTCGCAGACGGGCTGCGCCGTGGACTGTGCGTTCTGCGTGACCGGCCGGCTCGGCGGCGGCCGGAACCTCTCGGCCGGAGAGATCCTGGGCCAGCTCCACGCCGTGCTCGCCGACGTCGGCCGGACGCACGAGGGGCTGAGGGTCGTCTTCATGGGGATGGGCGAGCCTCTCCTGAACCTCGAGGGGCTCTTGCCCGCGCTCGCGATCCTCTTCGAGGTGCTCCCGCCGCGGCGGGTGACCGTCTCGACGTCGGGCATCACGCCGGCGCTCGCGCGGCTCGCCGCATTGCCGCGCCGGCCGAACCTCGCGGTCTCACTCAACGCGGCGGACGAGGCGACGCGGACCCGTCTCATGCCGATCACCCGCACGTACCCTCTCTCCGGGTTGGTGGCGGCGATGCGCGCGTGGCCGCTCGAGCCGCGCCGGCGCATCCTCGTCGAGTACGTCCTGATCGCCGGCGTCAACGACTCGCCGGAGGACGCCGCGCGGCTGGCGCGTCTCCTGCGCAACCTCACGGCGAAGATCAACGTCATCCCGCTGAACGAGGATCCGACCTATTTGCCGGAGTGGAAGCGGCCATCGGAGGCGGCGATCGACCGGTTCGTGAAGGCGCTCGTCGACGCTCGCTGGCCTGTGACGGTGCGGCGCAGCCGCGGTCCCGACGCGAGCGCCGCCTGCGGGCAGCTGAAGGGCCGTCTCCAGGATCCGCGCCGGAGCGCCGTCAGGCCGGCAAGTAGGTCCTGAAGAACTCCTCCCAGCGCCGCGCGTAGGCCTGCCGGGAGACCGCGGCGGGCTCGTCGTCGTGGTGGCAGTGTCCGGCGCCGGCGACGTTCCAGACGGCGCTGTGCGGCGGAAGCGCGGCGGCGAGGCGCGCCATGAAGCGGGGCGGGACGAGGCGGTCGTCCTCTCCGTGGACCAGGAGGACGGGCGCCGTGACGCGCGCGACCGCCTGGACGGGGTCCAGCAGCTCGAGTCCGCCCCTCGGATCGTGGACGCCGAGCTCGCGCGCGACCCGCGAGACCGCGCGCCGGATCGCCCAGTGCGACGCCAGCGTCAGCAGCGGCCAGGGGATGCGCGTGGCGCACGAGAGGTAGTGCCTCGCCATCTCCCGAGGACGGGCGAAGGGGGACTCCAGCCAGATCGCGCGAATGCCGGCGCGGTCCGCCGCGAACTCGAGCGCGACCGAGGAGCCGGCCGAGCACGAGTGGATCCCGAGGCGCTGCTCGTCGATGCCGAAGCGGCCGCGGACGGCGTCGAGGGCCAGCGCGAGGTCGTCCTTCTCGAGATAGCCGAGCGTGAAGAACGTCCCGCCGCTGCGGCCGTGGCCCCGCAGGTCGGGGATGAGGACGTTGTAGCCCAGGCGCAGCGCGCGGACCGCCTCGCTCGTCCACTCGCTCGCGTTTCCTCCCTTGCCGTGCAGGAACAGGATCGTCGGACGGGACGGCGCGTCGCCGGGCGAGGCGAAGGTCGCCGACAGCTCGACCGGAAGGCGTGCGCTGCCGGGATGGCGAAGCTCGGCCACGGTCGTCGCCGCACCGGCCAGGCCTTCGGCGAGCTCCGCATAGCGATCCGGCGGCGGGCCGAGCCCACGGGGCGAGATCAGCCGGTCCGCGAGAGCGCGTGCGGCCAGCGAGGAGCCGCCGGCGTAGAGGATGCCGAGGGCGCCGGCTCCGGAGCCGAGGGTGACGAGGCGACGCACGAGACGGTTCACGAGAGCTTTCCGAAGTCCGCCTTCCGCTTCGATGAGCCGGGGTCTGCCGCCGGGAGCGGATGCCGGCGATCTACTTCAGGGCGTCCTTGCCCGCGCGGCCGAGGACGCCGACGGCCTCGACCGGACCCTGCACGTACGACTGGCACGCCAGCCTCACGGGCTTCTCCTTCCAGCGCTTGCGCACGAACGCGAGCGGCTTCAGGAACCAGAGTGCCAGGCTGAACTTCTCGAGCTTCGTCGGGGGGGAGAGATTCTCGGCTCCGGAGACCGGGACCACGGCGCAGGTCGCGCAGAGGCCGTCCCCGCCGCACCATTTCCAGAGGCCCGCGTCGGCGTCGAGGGCCGCGTCCCAGAGTCGGTATCCCTCCCAGACGTCGATCTCCTTGCCGTTGATCACGCAGCGCACGCGGCGCCGCTCGCGCTTGGGGTTTGCAGGCATCGACATCGTCGAGATTATACGGGCGTACGGGCGGCTACAATCCGCGTCCGTGCGCGCAAGAACGCTGTGGGCCGCGGCGGCGTCGACGGGGATCCTCATCGGGGCGTCGGCCGCCGCGAGGTCGGCGCCGGGGGATGCCGACGGCTTCGATCTGACGGAGGTCAAGCCCGGCGTCTACGCGGCGATCGCGCGGCCCGGCGACGATTCCACGATCGGCAACGCCGGGTTCGTCGTCGGGTCCGACGCGGTGCTCGTCGTCGACTCCTTCGCGACCCCGGCGGCGGCCGAGAGGCTATTGGCGCGGATCCGGAAGACCACGCCCCGCCCGATCCGTTGGCTGATCGACACGCACCATCACCTCGACCATTGGGGCGGCAACTCCGTGTTCGCGAAGGCGGGCGCCACCGTCGTCGCGCAGGAGAACGCGCGCACGGGGATGGAGGCGCGCGCGAAAAGCTCTGACGTCCAGGACGCCACGGACCGCGCGAGACGCGCTCCGGCTCTCCCCACGGTGACCTACCGCGAGGCGATGTCGATCTGGCTGGGCGATCGCCGGGTCGACGTCTTCACGAAGCCCGGGCACACCAACGGAGACTCGCTCGTCTCCGTGCCCGACGCCGACGTCTTGTTCGGCGGCGATCTCTTCCAGAAGAGCACGGTCCCCAACCTCGCGGACGCGAGGATCGATGCCTGGATCCGCACGCTGGACGAGCTGGCGCCGCGGTTCCCGACGGCGACGATCGTCCCCGGCCACGGAGGGGTCGCGCGCCCGCTCGACATCCGCGGCCTGCGCGACTTCCTGGTGACGGTGCGCCTCGCGGTGGCGCGCGGGCTCGCGGAAGGCAAGTCCGGGGCCGCGCTCGCGGAGGAAGTCGTGCCGCAGCTCGCGCCGTTCCGGAAGTGGACCTGGAGCGAGCACCTCGACGGCGCCGTCGCCGACGCGGAGCGGCAGATCAGGGGCACGGCCGCGAATCCGACGCCGCCGTCGGTTCCGACTCCTTTTCGGGTCCCGTGACCTTTCGCCACAGCGCGGGCAGGAAAACGAGGTCGACGCCCGTCCGACGCTCGCCCGGCAGGAGGGCGACCTCGAGTCGCGCCGGATCGCGAGGATCCTCCGTGATCACGGAGCGGCCCTTCCAGAGGAGCTGGAACGCGTAGTGCGCGGGGGCGGCGAGCGGGAGGCGATAGGTTCCGTCGCACTGTGTCGCGACCCAGGCGGGCCAGGGGATGTCCCGGCCGCGCGGGATGCCGCGTACGGAGATGCCGCTCACGGGCCGGCCCTCCGCGTCGGTGACCCGCCCCTCGACGACCGCGCGCGGGTTGGCGTCGATGCGTTGCATCTCCTCCGTCGGCTTCGGCGCCGCCGCGCAGCCGATCAGCAGAAGGACGCTCAAAGCGGGAAGGAAGGGGAGGAGCCTGTTCACGTTTCGGAATTGTATTGAGAAGTCGACTACCGACTACCGACTCCCGACGACGGACTCCCCCTATGACATGATCCCGGTCGTGAACGAATCGCCCGAAATCCACCGCTTCTCGGTCGGCGCCCATTGGCGCGGCGACGCGATGGGCAGCGGATCCGTCTCCAAGCAGAACTTTCCCTCCCTCCCGATCGCGGGCGCGCCCGTCCTCGGCGGATCCGGCACGGGCGCCAACCCCGAGGAGCTCCTGCTCGCCGCGCTCGGCGCCTGTTTCGTCAACACCTGGGCCATCTTCGTGAAGAAGCTCAACCTGAATCATGCGGAGCTTTCGCTCCAGGTCTCGGGAGAGCTGGGGAAGGATCCGGCCGGCGGCTATCGCTTCGAGAGGGCCGTGATCCGGCCCTCCGTGCCCCGCGCGCTGCTCGCCGAGAACCGCGTCGGGGTCGAGAAGTCGCTCGCGCTCGCCGAGAAGTACTGCATCCTCTCGAAGCTCGTGCGGGCCTCCATGGAGCTGCGCGTCGAGATCGAGGAGACCTGAGAGCCGAGGCGGCATGCGGCCCCCGTTGCAAGTCGTCCCCATCGAGGACTCGTTCGACCTCCACTCCTTTCGTCCGCAGGACATCCGCTCGGTCGTGGACGAGTACCTGGCTCAGGCCACGATCGCGGGGTTCCGCCAGGTCCGCCTGGTCCACGGCAAGGGGATCGGCGTGCGCCGAGCCGAGGTCCGTCGCCTGCTGTCGCGCCGGCCGGACGTCGAGGCGTTCTTCGACGCGCCTCCCGAGCGGGGCGGAACGGGCGCGACGGTCGTGGTCCTGAAGGCCACCCCGTAGGGACCACCGCGGCGAATCAGACCGCGGGCCGCTCCGTCGTCGCCCGCTGGATCTCGGAGGCCGCCACCCGGATCGGCTGACCGCAGAGGCACGCGGTCTCGAAGGCGCCGTCCGCGGCGACTTCGCCCGCGGGCGTCTCGAGGCGGCGCCCGTCGTTGACGGAGCGGTCGCGGGACCAGCGCCGCAGCGAGCCCGAGAGGCCGGCGTCGCTTCGGGCGAACTGCAGCGTGAGCTGGCCCTCGCACTTCGGACAGAACGTCCAGACGTAGTACATCGCGTTCACGGTTTGCGTTCTCCTCCGGGACCGCGCAGCTCGCGGTGCGCGCGCTTGCGCTCGTACATGACGCGGTCGGCCTGCGAGATGGCGAGGTCGAGCGGCGCCCTCTTCGAGTACGGATGGACGCCGACCGACGCGGCGAGGAACTTGGTGTAGGGCTTCGAGCCCGGCTTGGTCGACTGCTTGACCTCGTCCATCTTCGACGGGAGCATATAGAAGCGCTTCCGAGCCAGCTCCTCCTCCATGCCCGGGAGGATGACCAGAAACTCGTCGCCTCCCCAGCGGATCACGTGGTCGTTGCCGCGGACGAGCTTCTTGATCCCGGTCGCCACGGTCCAGATGGCCTTGTCGCCCTCCTCGTGGCCCTCCTCGTCGTTGATGCGCTTCAATCCGTCCACGTCGATGAGGACGATCGAGCCGCCCTGCTCGCTCGCCTCGAGCTGCGGGCGGATCTCGTCCAGGAAGAACCGATTGTGCGTCTCCGTGAGGGGATCGAGCCACGCTCGGCGCTGAGAGCGGCGCGTGTCGTCGACCGTGCGGGCGTGGAGGGCGGCGAGCCGCCGCTCCGTGTCCTCCATCGCCCAGATGATCAGGCCGATGCCGAAGAGCATCTCGAGAAGGACGTCCAGAAACTGCGTGTAGCCGAGCGTCTGCTGGGGCGGCCTCGCGGCCGGGGCGAGGGCGAGGACGATGACGTAGATCAACTGGGATCCCGCCGTGACGAGGGCCAGAAGCCCCGCGAACTGACGGCCGAGGCCCGCGCGCGGGCTCTGGAAGATGAACACGGCGAGGATGAGCCAGCCGATGGCGAGGATCCCGAGGTGCCACCCGAAGAAGGCGGGGCTCGGGCCCGCGGTCTGGTGGACCAGGATGAGGGAGAACGGGATCGACGCGACCGCCGCCACCGAGAGCGGCTTGGCGAGGGAGACGTCGCGGTCCAGCCGGATCGCCGCGACGCACATCGTCACGATGTAAAGAATCTTGAAGTACTGGAAGAACTGGCGATCCCAGGGGCTCGCATTGCGCAGCAGGAGCAGCGACAGCACGGACAGGAAAAGGAAGCTCCAGGCGATGCCGGCAGCCTGCAGGACGCGGTTGCCCCGGCCTCGCGAGAGGTACAGGAAGATCGCCGAAAGCAGGGCGGCGGCCACGGTCTGGACGCCGAGCCCGGGAAGCCAGAGCTCCATCTAAGCGTTTATCCTGACGAAGGTTAGCAGGTTGCGCGGCCCGGGTGGCCGCCTAATTGACGTTGATGCGCGCGCCGATCCGCCGCAGCCTCTCCGAGGATCCGTCGGGCCGACACGCGGAGCCATCGCTCCCCGATTCGCAGTCGATCGGAAGGCGATCGAGGCCATTGGGTCCGGCGAGGACGATGGCCCAGCCGCGCCGCGATCCGTCCGTGGGAAGGAGGGCGATGTCCGCTCCCTTCGGAGCGTGATCGAAGTCGAGCGTGTAGACGTGCTCCTCGACGCGGACGCGGTAGGGAGGAGCTCCGTCGGCGCCCATGGTCACCTTGCCGCCCTGCGGGGTTCTCCAGTCGCCGTCCAGATACTCCGCGACCGTCTCGTCCGCGGCGCTCGGGAAGACGTGCCGCGCCCTTCCCTCCCAGGCGCCGGCCGGGCCGTAGAGCTGGTCGAGCTCCGGCTCCAGGCCGTCCACGCGCAACTGGTAGGGCACGCTGCCGTCGCCGCCGAGGCGGACGTCGGCGTGCACCGTCTTCTCGCCGGCGCGAGCTACGATCGACGCCGTTCCGGCCGCGCGCACCGACGAGAACGACTCGACCGGCGCGACGATCTCCTCCGATCCTCTCCGGAAGCGAAGGTTGAAGATCCCCCGGTCGCGGTCCGACTCGATCACCAGGCTGGGCATCGCGCGCAACGCCGGCACGTCGAACCGCGCGTAGAGCTGCTGGAGTCCTCCCTGCGTGTAGTAGCGGGCGTCGTACCAGGCCGGGATCGGCACGCCGTTGACGTCCGCTCCCGAGCGCTCGGGGTCCAGGTCCAGCGAGAACCCCGCGAAGGAGTACGTCTCGCGGTTGCGCAGAGTCCCGCGCGCGACTTCCGTGGTCCGTTCACGGACGAGCACCGACGGCGCGTCGGCCGCCGGGCGCTCCCAGCGATGCGTCCACGCCGCGGCGCCGTCGCCGCGGTTCGGGCTGCCGCCGCTTCTCGGAGTCGCGCAGTCCGCAAGCGCGCGCCCGCCCACGCCGCGAATCGGGAGCCGCGTCAGCGCGCCGTCGTGATAGCGCCAGACCGACAGGCACTCCGAGGCGTCGGTCGTCGCGCTCACTTCGAGCAGGGACCCCGGAGTGCCGAGAGGCGCCGCCGTCAGCGAGACGCGCACGACGTCCTGCGCGGGAGCCGGGGCCTTCGCGGTGATCGCTCGCTTCGCCGATCCGCCCTCGAGGGTCAGGCTCACCGCGCCGCGTGACGCGGACGCCGTCACGGCCTCGGCCTTTCCGTCACCGTCGAGATCCGCGGAGAGCCGCGGGGTCATGGACTCGGGCGTCGTCATCGACGCCATGGACTCGGGCGTCGTCAACGACGCAATGGACTCCGGCGTCGTCATCGACGCCACGCGCTCGGGCGTCGTCAGCGACAAGCCGACGATCAGCGCGGCGGCGGGAAGCAACTTGGTCAGCCGCTCTTTTTGACCGCCTCTTCGGCGGCCTGGAATCCGATGCGGCTGTGCGTGCCGTCGCAGTACGGCTTGTTCGTCGAGCCGCCGCAGCGACACAAAGAGACGGCGCGTCCTTCCTCGATCACGATCTCGTTGCCCACAGGATCCGTGATCTTCACCGGTCCGTTCACGCGATAGGGACCGTTCGGGATCACTTTGATGAACGCATCCGCCATTCCAAGCCTCCTCGTTTCTGGATTCTCGCTTCCGAGCGTCGAGACGAACATTGTAGCCGGTCGGCGGCGATCGAGGCTCGACGCGCGTTCGGAGCGAGGCTTCTGTGTTACCCTGAATTACGTAATCCCTTGCGTGCGTTCGAAAAAGCCCCGCCGGATGTCCAGGAAATCCTGACCAAGCCCATCAAGGAGCTCGGTCTCAAGCTCGAAGGATCGCCGCTCGAGCGCCTCGTCCAGCAGCTCTACCGGGAGCTCGAACGCAAGGGCCTGCGGAAATTCCGACCGCTCTGCTACCTCACCGACGAGTGGGGCTGTCCCTCGGGGGAGCCGGTCATCGGGATCCCGTTCTACCTGGCCAACCCCAAGCTCGCCCGCCTCGAGAAGGAGATGAACGACCTCGAGGACCGGCGCGAGATCCTCATGTACCTGCGCCACGAGGCCGGCCACGCCTTCAACTACGCGTACGAGCTCTACCGGACGCCCGAATGGCGGGACCTGTTCGGCCCGTTCCGGCGCCCTTACCGCGACAGCTACCGTCCGGTGCCGTTCTCGCGCCGCTTCGTCCGGCACATCGCCGGCTGGTACGCGCAGAAGCACCCCGACGAGGACTTCGCCGAGACCTTCGCCGTCTGGCTGACGCCGCGGTCGGCGTGGCGGAAGCGCTACAAGGGCTGGGGCGCCATGGCGAAGCTTCGGTACGTCGACCGGATGGCGAGGCGCTACCGCGAAGTAGAGCCGCTCCGCCCGCAAGGCCACACCGACATCACCGTCGAGGAGATGGAGACGACCGTCGAGGAGCACTATCGCAAGTCCCTCGAGGAGCAGACGCAGTCGGTCGACCTCGCGCTCGATTCCGACCTGAAGGACATCTTCCCGGTCTCGAAGCGCAAGAAGAAGGGCGCCCGGCCGGCGGCGGAACTGCTTCGCGAGGGCCGCAAGTCGCTGATCGACAAGGTCGCGTACTGGACCGGTGTGCAGCGTCCGCTCGTCAAGAAACTGGTCGAGTCGATCGAGTCGCGCGTGGGCGAGCTCGACCTGCGCGCGAGCGTGAAGGGAGAGAAGGAGCACCTGACCGAGGTCGCCACCTACACGACCGCGCTCGCGATGAACTACGTGACGCGGGGGAAGTTCGTTCAACCATGAACGCGCAGAGAGCCCGGCCATGAGCCGCGAGCCGCTCAAGATCGCGGTCCTCTACGATCTCTGGGAGGAGGAGCCGGAGCCGCCGCCCCCGCCGCCCGAGAAGCCGGTGAAGAACGGATCGAAGCGGCGCAAGCCCAAGCCGCGCCGCAAGAAGCCCAAACACGACCGCGAGGAGATCTTCCAGGCGCTCGAGAAGCTGGGCCACGAGCCCTGCTACCAGGTCGTCGACGGACGCGACCAGTCGCTGATCGCGCTCGCGCGGGCCGGCGCGGATCTCTACTTCAACCTGACCGAGTCCTACGCCGGGGACGACACCATGGACATGAACCTCGCGGCGTATCTCGACCTGCTCGAGAAACCGTACACGGGCGCCGGTCCCCACGCGCTCTACCTCGCGCAGGACAAGTCGCTCGCCAAGAAGATCTTCGCGTTCCACGGGATCCGCACGCCGTTCTTCGCGACGTCCTACAAGGGCAAGCTCGACCACTCCCACGACATCGCCTTCCCCCTGATCGTCAAGCCCACCTCCGAGGACGGGTCCATCGGCATCGACACGGGCTCGGTCGTCGGCAGCGTCAAGGAGCTGATGGAGCGGATCCACTACATCCAGGAGGAGTTCGATTCGCCGGCGCTCATCGAGGAGTACATCGAGGGCCGCGAGATCTATGCCGCCATCCTCGGGAACGAGAGCCCCGAGGTCCTGCCGCTGATCGAGCTCGACCTCTCGAAGCTGCCCGAGGGGACGCCCCGCATCGCCGGCAAGGAAGTGAAGTGGGACAAGGACACCGAGATCTACCGCGTGACGAAGTCCGCGCCGGCGGAGGACCTCGACGAGGACACCGTGAAGCGGCTCTCGGACACCGCGCTCGCCGCGTACCAGGCCCTCAAGCTGCGAGACTATGGGCGCATCGACCTGCGCCTCACGAAGGACGGGGAGGTCTACGTCATCGAGGCGAACCCCAACCCGTGGCTCGCCTCCGCCGCCGAGTTCTTCATGGCGGCGAAGAAGGCCGGACGGACCTACACGCAGATGATCTCGGAGATCATCGACCTCGCCCGCGGGAGGTATGCTGCGGCCTGAGGGTTGAGAAAACGGTGAGATCCCTTCGCATCGCGCTCGTCCTTCTGTCGCTCGGATTCGCCGGGGCGCTCGCCGCGATCGAGGTCGCGGGCGTTCCGGTGCCCGAGACCGTCTCGGCCGAGGGCAAGACGCTGAAGCTGAACGGCGCGGGCCTGCGCAAGAAGCTTCTCTTCAAGGTCTACGTCGCGGCGCTCTACGTGGAGACGCCGTCGAAGGACGGCGCGGCGGTCATCTCCTCCTCCGGGGTCAAGCGCGTGCGGCTCTCGATCCTGCGGAGCCTCAAGGGCTCGCAGGTCTCCGAGGCGATCTCCGAGGGCTTCGAGCGCAACTCCAGAGATCAGATGCCCAAGCTGGAAGCGCGGCTGAAGAAGCTCGCGTCCATGATTCCGGACGTGAAGGAAGGCGACGAGATCGCGTTCACCTGGGTGCCCGACAAGGGCATCCAGATCGCGGTTCGCGGCACGGATCGGGGCACGATCGAGGGCCGCGACTTCGGAGACGCCCTCCTCTCGGTATGGCTCGGGCCCAATCCCGTGCAGGAGGACCTGAAGAAGGCGCTCCTCGGAGGCTGAGGATCCAATGGGTCGACTCGACACCCGCAGGCGGGTGGCTCACGGCGGCGCGTGGTTTCTCGTCGCGTCGGCCGTTCTCGGCCTCGGCTGTTCCTCCGCGCGAACCTATCGTGCCGATCCTCTGGGGGACTTCCTCGCGAACAAGCAGTATCGGGTGGAGGATCCCGACTTCATGCTCACCGTGGGCCGGCTCGGCAAGAGCGAGGTCCTTCGCGTCCTCGGGCCGAAGAGCGGCCCGCTCGCCTCGAGCTCCGTCGTCGTCCAGATGCGACTGACGGCCGTCTCCGGCCGGATCGGTCTGAACCGGCGGGGGATCCGTCTCGTCGCCGACGAGGATCTCCATCCGCTGGGCTCCGAGGAAGTCCTGGCCGCCGTGTCGGACCCCGCGAGTTTCGGCTCGGCCGCGCTGCCCGTGACGGCCCAACCCGGCGCGGGTCCTCGCACGGGAAGCGGCCTGACCAGCGGCCTGACCGCGATCACGGAGCTGGGGATCGCGGGCCTCGCCGCGGCGGCCCGGGCAATCGCTCTGAGCGGGAACAAGGGCTACTGGGAATCCGCGCGGGCCGACGTGGAGGAGAAGACCCAGCTGCCCCGCGAGGTCGCGCCGGGAGAGACGCTGAATCTGGTGCTGGTCTTTCTGCCGAAGTCCGGCAAGCTGCCGGTGGAATGCTCCCTGTCCCTGACACCCGTCTTGAACGGAGAGGAGAGGGAGGTCGCTTCGACCCTCACGGTCCCGCTGTTCTAGGTGCGCGGCTCGCCCGTCGCGCGTTCAGCTCGCCGCCTCGGCCTCCGTCTTTCCTCGGAACCTCCGCGTGAAGCGGTCGATCGCGACGCCCACGAACATCATGGCCGTCCAGAACCGCATCATCGGCGAAGGGCGCTCGACGCCGCCCGCGAGAGTCGTCGTCACCGCCGCGCGGATCACTTCGGGAGGATCCGCCGTGCAGAACGCCTCGAAGAAGACGGGGTCGTAGAAGTTGTACACGTAGCGGCGGAAGCGCGCGACCATCCGCTCGTGCTGGCGCGCGTAGGCGCGGAAGTCCTTCGCGTCGACCCGGCCACGCCGGGCAAGCCCGCGTGCGATCGTCTCGGCGGCGCGCTCGCCGCTCGACATCGCGAGGAAGACTCCGGTCGAGAAGACGGGGTCGAGGAAGGTCGCGGCGTCGCCGACGAGGACCCAGCCGTCGCCGCCGAGGAGTCTCGACTTGGCGGAGTAGTCCGAGATCCCGTGGATTTTCGACGTGCGGCGGGCGCCCTCGAGCAGGCCCGTCACGCGGGGCGAGCGCCGGAGGAGCTCGTCGTAGCGGGTCTCCATCGGCGCGCCCTCGGCGAACCGGACCTCCGCCGGATCGAAGACTCCGCCGACGCTGAAGACGCCGTCGGAGAAGGGGATGATCCAGTACCAGACGCCCTGGTCGATCGGCAGCAGGATGTCTCCGGGCTGGCTCTCGGCCGGCCAGCGGACCCCCTCGTAGTGGGCGAAGAGCGCCGCGCGCTTCAGCTTCGGGTCGAAGCTCCGCAGGCCGAGCTTGCGCGACAGGAACGCGCCCTGCCCCGAGGCGTCGACGACGACCCGGGCGCGGATGTCTTCGGGCGCGCCATCCGCACCGCGCAGGCGGATCCCGACCGCACGATCGCCCTCGAAGAGCACGTCCTCGACCGCCGTCTGCTCGCGGACCTCGGCGCCGCTCGACTCCGCGTGCCGCAGCAGGAGGTCGTCGAATTCCGCCCGCTTGACCTGGTAGGCCATCGGATGGTTCGGGTCCCGCGCCTCCGCGAAGACGACCGGGCGCGTGCTCCCGTTGGCCTCGTTCCAGAAGTACGCTCCGAACTTCCGCTGAAAACCGGCGGCGCGGATCTTGTCGTGCACGCCGAGGCGGTCGAAGATCGGCAGCGCGAAGGGAAGGAGAGACTCGCCCACGTGAAACCGCGGGAACTTCTCGCGCTCGACGACGAGCACGCGGCGGCCCTTGCGGGCGAGGGTCGTCGCGACGGTCGAGCCTCCGGGGCCGCCCCCGATGATGACGGCGTCGTAAGATGCGTTCACGAGAGGATTCTAGTCTGACCGCTCCCGCCCTGGAGTTCATCGACGTCCGCAAGAGCTTCGGGCCGGGGCATCCGGCGGTCGACGGTCTCTCGCTCTCGGTCGGCCCCGGCGAGGCCGTCGCGCTCGTCGGCCCGTCGGGCTGCGGCAAGACGACCGCGCTGCGCCTGGCCAACCGGCTGCTCGACGCCGATGCGGGCGAGGTCCGCGTGTTCGGCGCGGCGGTCCGCGAGCAGGAACCGGTCGCGCTGCGGCGGCGGATCGGCTACGTCATCCAGGAGGGCGGGCTCTTCCCGCACTGGAGCGTCGAGGAGAACGTCGAGACCGTTCCGCGGCTGCTCGACTGGCCGCCCGCGAAGCGGCGCGAGCGCGCGCGGCAGCTGCTGTCGCTCGTCGGGATGCCGGCCGAGGAGTTCGGCCCGCGCCGCCCGCGCGAGCTCTCCGGAGGACAGCGGCAGCGCGTGGGCGTGGCGCGCGCCCTGGCCGCAGAGCCGGCGCTGCTCCTCATGGACGAGCCGTTCGGGGCGCTCGATCCGATCGCGAGGCGTTCGATCCAGAAGGAGTTCCTCGGGTGGCGCGAGAGGCTGGCTTCCCGAAGCCGAAGCGCCGTCCTCATCGTGACGCACGATCTCTCCGAGGCGTTCCGCCTGGCGGACCGCGTCGCCGTGATGCAGGCGGGCCGCGTGCGCCAGGTCGGAACCCGCGAGGACCTGATGCAACGCCCCGCCGACGCGTTCGTGCGCGAGTTCGTGTCGGAGTTCGAGGCGTGACGGACCTCGGACGGTTCTTCTGGGAGCGTCGCGCCGAGATCCTGGCCCTCGCCGGCCAGCACGTGGGATTGGTGTTCGTCTCGACGCTCCTCGCGGTCGCGATCGGCGTGCCGGTGGGGATCCTGCTGATCCGTCGCCCGCGCCTCGCGCGCCCCGTGCTCGGATTCGCCAACGTCGTGCAGACGATCCCGAGCCTCGCGCTCTTCGGTTTCCTCATTCCGCTGCCGCTGCTCGGCGGCGTCGGGGCGCGCACCGCGATCGTCGCGCTCGTGGTCTATGCGCTGCTGCCGATCCTCCGCAACACGCACGCGGGCATCGCCTCCGTGGACCCGGCCGTGGTCGACGCGGCCGCGGGCCTGGGCATGAGCCCGGGCCAGCGCCTTCGCTGGGTCGAGCTGCCCCTCGCGCTGCCGGTCGTCCTCGCGGGGGTGCGCATCGCCGTCGTCGTCGGAATCGGCCTGGCCACGATCGCGGCGGCGATCGGGGCGGGCGGCCTGGGCGTCCTGATCTACCGCGGCGTCGCGACGGTCGACCACCGGCTCATCCTGGCCGGCGCCGTTCCGGCGGCCGTCCTCGCGCTCGCGTTCGACGCGGCGCTGGGGCTCGCCGAGAGACGCTGGGGGCCGGGGCGATGAGACGCGGCGTCCTTTCAGCAGCTCTGAGGGCCGCGGCCGTGGCGGCGCTTTCGTTGGCGGCGGCACTCGGGTGCCGCGGAGAGCATCGCGTTCGGATCGGGTCCAAGAACTTCACCGAGCAGGTCCTGCTGGGGGAGATGGCCGCGCAGGCGCTCGAGGCCGAGGGCGTCCGCGTCGACCGGCGGCTCGACCTCGGCGGAACGTTCGTCTGCCATCGCGCGCTGCTCGCCGGCGAGCTGGACCTCTATCCGGAGTACACGGGTACTGCGTACACCGCGATCCTCCGGCAGAAGCCGGTCTCCGATCCGGCGCGCGTGCGTACGGACGTCGCGCAGGAGTACGCGCGGAAGTTCGGGCTCGTGTGGACCGCGCCGCTCGGTTTCGAGAACACCTTCGCGCTCGTGATGCGGTCGGCCCAGGCGCGCGAGCTTTCCATCACGAAGATCTCGGACCTCGCGCGCTTCGGCGATCGCCTGCGGCCCGGATTCGGCTACGAGTTCCTGGAGCGCGCCGACGGCTTCCCGGGGCTCGCCGCCGCGTACGGCCTGAAGTTCGCGGCGCGGCCCGCCGAGATGGACCTCGGTCTCCTCTACGCCGCGCTCGCGCAGGAGAAGGTCGACGTCGTGGCCGGAAACTCGACCGACGGCCTCATCGCCGCGCTGCACCTGACGGTGCTCGAGGACGACCGCCGCTACTTCCCACCCTACGAGGCCGCGTTCGTGGTGCGCTCCGAGGCATGGAAGAACCCCGCGGTGCGTCGCGCGCTCGAGAGCCTCGCCGGTCGGATCTCGGGAGACGCGATGCGCGCCATGAACGCCGCGGTCGACCGCGACAAGCGCCGTCCCGAGGACGTCGCGCGCGAGTTTCTCTCCGCTCGAAAGCGCTGAATCCTCAATCCCATGAGCATTTTCGAGGGTTTTCTGCTACCCTGAGAGCAAGAGAAAAAACTCATGTCCGGAGTATTGGATGTCCTGACGCGGGCGGACTGGACCATTCTGGGCGTGGCCGTCCTGCTCCTGTTCTTGTTGATCGTTTCGTTCCGTTCGCGGTCGTACGTCTTCTGTCAGTACCTGAAGACGATGACCGGCGTGATCCTGAAGCCCTCCGAAGTCAGGCGGGCCTTCAAGCTCGGAGGGCGGGAGGGCGTCCGCGAGCTCTTCCTCGATCTCATCATCAAGGAAGACCTGAAGGGCGGGCCGGCCGCGATTCCGGATACGGCGAGCAAGGGGTAGTTGTGAGTTGTGAGTTGTGAGTCAGGAGTCATGAGTTGTGAGCCGTCGAAAAACTCGATTCGACGACTCAGGACTCAGAACTCACCACTCACAACCGCCCGTCGAAGCCGACTAATTCTCGATCAACCGAAAAGTCGGAACCACTTCTCTTCCTAGAACGCTCCGCAGCACCGTCGCGTGGAGGACCTCGTCCGAGAGGATCCTCGACGCCGAGGCGGAGAGCGCGCGGTCCTGGAACTTGTCGACGACCGAGAGGTAGGCGCGCGCCGCGCCGACCTCGAGCTTGAAGGCGAGCTCGAGCACGTCCTCTTCCTTCTTGAGCGGCACGCCGAAGACGTACTCCTTCCTGGCGTCGACCGGCTGGCCGCCTTTCCTCTTGATCACGTCGACCAGGAGATCGCGATGGATCTCGTGGCTTCCCTGGAAGAGGAGTCCCACGCTCTTCGCCGCTGCCGAGAGCAGCCCGCTGTTGCCGGCGAGCCCGTACGCCCAGATCGCCTCGTGCTCCAGCGCGAGCGCCGTGTTGAGCAGCAGCACGTCGTCCGCGGGTGCGTCGGCGGCCTTCTCGGGGATCGCCAGCAGGGGCCGGCCCGCCGCCGCGAGACCGAGCGCGAGACCCGTGGTCGCGGCCTGCCGGAGCCAGTCTCGACGGTGCATGAGGGCCTCCTCTTGTCTGTTGCCCCTATCGTACGAAAAAAACCGGCCCGGACGTGAGCCGTCCGGGCCGATCGGCGAAAGCCAGTGAGCGAACCTAGCGCGAGTCGGTGGCGGGGGCTCGGAACTTCGTCACGACCGGGACGTTGTTCGGGTCGTGGCTGTGCTCGAAGCCCGAGTGCGGCGTCCACAGGTACGGAAACCCCGCGATGTAGGGGGTGTCGGGGCCGTCCACGCCGTCGCCCAGCTGGTTGTTGGGCGCGACGTTGAACCCGTCGACGAGGACGCCGGCGAGGACGCGAAGCTCGATGTCCACGACGTCATCGTAGACGCGCCGTCCGTTCGGGAACCCGGCGTTGTCCCCGGCCAGCACGCCGAGCCGGTTCACGTTCGGGATCGCGGTCGGGAAGATGGCCGTGTTGAGACGGAGCTGGTCGGAGATGACCTCGTTGGGCCGCTGGTTGAGTCCGGACAGCCCCTGGACCAGCGCGAGCAGGTCGTTGCGCGGGTTGGGCGGCACGTTGACGCCGAAGAGCGCGTGGAGGATCGCCGGCACCTCGGGGTTCAGCACGAACGATCCGAACTGCGCGTCGTCGACCGGGTAGGTCGAGTTGAAGAGGTCCTTCGAGCCGAGCGGGATGACGACCTCGTTGATCAGCGGGTTCCCGAGGCGCGAGACCTGGACCCAGTCGCCCGAGAGCGTCGGCGCGCCGCCGGTGGTCGAGAGCGTCGAGTTCTGAAGTCGCCAGGTCGAGGACCACATGCTGACGATCGCGTTGGGGTCGGCAGCGTCGGTGGGGGCGGTGTGGTTGGCGGTGAGGTTCTGGATCGGAACCGAGAGAGCGATCGAGTGCACGTTGAAGCCGGCCGTCTCGTTCTTCCCGCCGCCGTGGTCGCCGACCGCCGTGCCGGGGCGGAAGTTGATCAGGTCGAAGATCATGCCGAGGTCGACGTAGAAGCCCTCGGCCCGGGGGCCGGCGAAGACCTTGGTCGAGTCGTCGATGTCGTACACGGTCGTGGCGATCTGCGAGCCCTTGCCGTAGCCGTTCGGGAAGGACTTGGGCCCGACGTTGTTCGGCGCCTCGAGGAGGTCCGACCCCAGCACGGTGCAGTTCGTCTGCGCCGGCGAGGGCCCGAGGCACTTCTTGACCGTGTACGTGTAATAGACGTTGAGCGCCGTGTCCGTGGGCGAGCTCACGGGTCCCGTGTTCTGGAGAAAGGTGTCTCCGGTGCGCACGTTGCGCGTGAACTCGACGCGGTAGACGATGTCCTCGATGCCGTCCCCGTTGCTGTCGACGTTGAACTCGTAGCGGATGTTGGGCTCGAAGTGAAAGAAGTTGGGGCCTCCCGCCGGCTCCTCGAGCGGGATCCAGTTGGAGATCAGCACGAGGCGAGACGGGTCGACCGGGTCGCGGAAGAAGTAGAGGTCGGTGTTGTCCGCGACGGGGTCGTTCGAGATGCCGGGCGCCTCGCGGTGGCTGGACGCGAGCGCCGTGGCGGCGAGGCCGGACGTGAGCAGCAGGGCGAGCCCGAGGAGGCGCCCTGCGCTCCGGACACGAGAATCCCTCATGAGTTCCTCCTTTGGTTCGTCGAGCCGGAGCGGGAGCTCCCGACCGGCCCCGGAAACCATCGCTTTCGAACCCGGTACGAGGGAGGCGTTCCGCCGGATTCACCCTCAGGAAATTTTGAGGGTGGTATAAACCGCCCCGGAGCCGCTCCCTTCCGAAGTCATGAGCTCGAGACGCGAGGATCCGGATCGCGATCGGATGCGCCGCATCGAAGCGCGCGATGCGGATGCGCTCGGAGAGCTCTACGACCAGCACGGCAGCCGCCTGCTGGGGCTCGCGCAGCGGATCCTGGGCGCGGGAGGCGAGGCGGAGGAGATCGTCCAGGAGGTGTTCCTGTACGTCTGGCGCGCGGCCGCGTCCTTCGACCCGGCCCGCGGCTCGGTCCTCACCTGGCTCCTCATCGTCACCCGGAGCCGCGCGATCGACCGTCTCCGGGCGCGCCGCCCCGCCGCGAGCGGGGGCGCCCCGGTGCGAAGCCTCGAGGAGCTCGGCGAGGGTCCGGCGAGCGGCGACGACGTCGAGGCCGACTCGGCCGGACGCCAGTGGCGGTCCCTCTGCCTCGCCGCGATCGGCCAGCTCCCGGAGGACCAGCGCCGCGCTCTCGAGCTGGCCTACTTCGAGGGCCTCACGCAGGAGGAGATCGCGGCGAAGACCTCGACCCCTCTGGGCACGGTCAAGACGCGCGTACGACTCGGTTTGATGAAACTTCGCGAACGGATGCGGCCGTACTGGGAGAGTGGATCGCATGGCTCATAGCGAACGGCACGAAGACCTCGTCGCCGCGCTGGCGGCGGGCATGGAGCTCTCCTCCGCGGAGCGCCTCGAGCTCGAGGCGCATCTCGGCGAGGGCTGCGCCCGCTGCGAGGCTCTCCGGAGGGACCTCGAGCGGGCGGCGTCGTCGCTCGCCGCGCAGGCGCCCGCGGTCGCGCCGCCGCCGGAGCTGCGGCGCCGCATCCTCGAGTCTCTGGGGCCCGCTCGCGTCGCGCCGAGCCCGGCGCGCGGTCTGCACGCCGGGATCTGGCGCATTCTCGCGGCCGCCGCGGCGCTCTCCGCCGTGATCGTGGCCGTGGACGACGCGCGCCTGCGCCGCGACCGCGAGGACCTCCAGAGCCAGTCCGCCCAGCTCGCGGGGAGGCTCCAGTCCGCCGAGACCGAGCTCGCCCAGCGCGCGCTCCGGGCCCGCGTGCTCGAGAGCGACGACGTGCGCATGCTGATCCTGGGCGGCCAGGGGCCGCAGCCCAATGCGAAGGGCCGGGTCTTCTGGAGCGCCCGCGCCCGACGCGGGGTCCTCGTCGCGGGCAACCTCGCGCCGCTGCCGTCCGACCGCCAGTACGAGCTCTGGGTGTTCCAGAAGGGCAAGCCGGTCGCGGCCGGAGTCTTCGACGCCGATTCCGAGGGCCGCGCGGCCTTCGAGTCGACGGACTTCCCGGAGGCGGAGGCGCAGAACTTCGCCGTCACAGTCGAGCCTCGCGGGGGCGTGCCGGCGCCGACGGGCCCGATCGTGCTCGTGGGTTCCCCGACGTAGCGTCGGCCCGCGAACCCGATGCCTCTCCTTCCGCTCCTTCTCCTCCTCGCCTCCCCGCTGCGGCCGGAGAGAGCCGTCGCGCCGCCGACGGCTCCTCCTTCCATCGGGATCGGGATCAACGTGCCCGACGCGAGCCCGGAGGCCCGGCAGGCCGCGCTCGACACGGTCCGCCGCACGGGCGCGACGTTCTTCGCGCTCGAGCTGTCGTGGTCGGCGGCCGAGCCGCGCCCGCGGGAGTACCGCCTGGACGAGGTCACCCGCGCCGCGCGCCTCCTGCGGCAGTCGGGCGCGACGCTGCACCTGTCGATCCCGCTCGTGACCGAGAGCGCGCGCGACGTGCCGGGCGACCTCACCGACACGGCGTTCGACGATCCGAAGCTGTCCCTGCGGCTCGGCCGTCTCCTCGACGCGCTCACGCCGGTCCTGCTCGACGTCCAGACGCTCTCGCTGGGCGACGCCGCCGACACGTATTTCGCCGACAAGCCCGACGAGCTCCGGGCCTACCGGCGTCTGTTCGACGGTGCGGTCCAGTTTCTCCAGAGGAAGGCGCCGCGGCTGCTCGTCGGCGTCACGACGGCGGCGCCGACCGAGAGCCGCTCGCCGCAGGTCGCCGCCGAGCTCCACCGGCGCAGCCCCGTCCTCTTCTACACGTACTGTCCCCTGGTGGCGAGCGCGAGCGCGCCCTTCACGCAGCGCGATCCCGAGGTCCTGGAAAAGGATTGGGCCGCGCTCCTCACCGCGGCGGGGGACCGGCCCGTCGCGTTTCCCGGGGTCAGCTACTCCTCGTCGGCAGAGAACGGATCGAGCCCCCAGAAACAGGCGGAGTTCATCCGCGTGTTCCGGCGCTTCGTGAATCGCGCGGACGGGCAGAGGCTGCTGTTCGCGCGGTATCTGTGGCTGCGCGATCCGGTCCCGGCACAGCTGCCGGAGGTCTCGCCCGGATCGTCGGTCGCGGAGCGGCGCCGGCGCGCGCTCCTCGGGAACCTCGGCCTGCAGGACTCCGCGGGGCATCCCAAGCCGGCTTGGACCGAGTGGCTTCGCGAGTCGGCGGGTGTGAAAAGATGAGCGCAAACGGAGGTCCTATGTTCCGCGCGCGACACACGGCGGCGTTTCTCCTGACGGCGGCCCTCGCGGCGATCTTCTCGGCTTGCTCGTCGACGCCGAAGAACCCGGCTCCCGAGGTTCCGATGGGCGGTACGAAGTCGGACATCTCCGCGATGGCGGGACGCTGGGAGGGGACGTACGCGAGCGAGGCGACCGGCCGCACCGGCTCGATCGTGTTCGAGCTGAAGTCCGGCAAGGACATGGCGAAGGGCGACGTCCTGATGGTCCCCAAGGGAGCGACCGCTCCGACGTCGTCGGCGATGCCGCAGGTTTTGACCATCAGCTTCGTCAACGCCGAGGGCGGCGTGGTGCGGGGCACGATGGACCCCTACCACGACCCCGCCTGCGACTGCGAAGTCCAGACCACCTTCGAGGGCATTCGGAGGGGCGACGCGATGGAGGGGACGTTCACGACGACCGGTGCGCCCACCGTCGCGACCGGAAAATGGTCGATGCATCGCGCGAAGTAAAGCTCCGGTGAGCGCACCGCCGGTCACGCTCGACCGCTTCATCCTCGAGCAACAGCATGCCTTCCCGGGCGCGACGGGGGAGCTCTCGCTCCTGCTGATGCGCTTCGGCGTCGCCGGCAAACGCATCGCGAGCGCGCTCGCCCGCGCCGGGCTCACCGGCCAGTGGGGCTCGGCCGGACACGAGAACGTCCAGGGCGAGGTGCAGAAGAAGCTGGACGTCGTCGCGAATGACATCCTCCTCGACACCTTCGACTACGGCGGCCTCGTCACCCTGGCGGCGTCCGAGGAGATGGAGGAGCCGCACGTCTACGGCTCCGGCGAGAACGGGCGCTACGCGGTGCTCTTCGACCCGATGGACGGTTCCTCCAACATCGACGTCAACGGCACGCTGGGGCTGATCTTCTCCGTGCGCCCGCGCCGCGACGGCGGAGCCGGCGATCTCCTGCGCTCCGGGCGCGAGCAGGTCGCCGCAGGGTACGTCCTCTTCGGACCGGCCGTCTTGCTCGTCTACACCTCGGGAGCGGGCGTGCACCTCTTCACGCTGGATCCGGCGATCGGAGAGTTCCTGCTGACGCGGCGCGACGTGCGGATGCCGGAGCGCGGGCGCGGCTACGCCGTCAACGAGGGCCGCGCCTCCGGCTGGGCGCCCGGGGTCCGGGCTTTCGTCGACTACCTCAAGCAGCCGGACCCGCCGACGGGCCGCCCCTACGCGACCCGCTACTCGGCCTCGCTCGTCGGCGACGTGCACCGGTTCCTGCTCGAGGGCGGGATCTACCTCTATCCGGCCGACGTGCAGGGCGGGAAGCCCAAACCCAAGCTGCGCGTGCTCTACGAGTGTCATCCGCTCGCGCTCGTGGTCGAGCAGGCCGGCGGGCGGGCCTCGACCGGGGACGGGAACGTCCTCGACGTCGTGCCGGAGAGCCTGCACGCGAGGATCCCGCTCGCGATCGGCAGCCGCACCGAGGTCGAGCTGTTCGAACGCTTCTCGGCCGGCAAGCCGGCCTGATCCCCGAGAGATCCGGGAACGCCGGCGCCGCGCTCGGCGCGCGCGGGTCTCACGTACGGGTTCCGACCTCCCGCGTCAGAACCGAAGCGAGAGGCAGGAGAGTCCGCCGTCCATCTTCTGGAACTCCGACATCGGGAGCACGGTGAGGCGATAGCCGCGCTCGCGCAGCGCGCGCTCCAGAAGCGGGAAGCCCTCCGCAAAGAAGACGGAATCGTCGACCAGGATGCAGTTGGCGGCGTACTCCTCGCCCCTCGGGACGCGGATGAGGTCCCAGCCGGCGAACGCGGGATGCGAGGCGAGCGCGTCGATGACGACCACTGTCTTCCCTCCCAGCCAGGCGATCCCGCTCTTGAGGTGCAGAATCTCGTCGACCCCGCGGATGTCGTAAAGGCTCGAGGTGTAGCCGTCGGCGGCGAGGAGCCTCGCGAGCTGGCGCGCGCCCTCCTCGTTGGTGCGGCGCGAGACGCCGATGAAGAAGTGCTCTCCCGCCTCGTCGATGTCGCCGCCGTCGACGGTTCCGGGCGCCTCGATGCGGAGGAGCCGGGGAAATCGCGAGGCGAGCGCCTCCTCGATTGCCACGACTTCGCCGGACCGGCTCGGAGCGCCCGGGCGCGTCAGGATCGCGCTTCCGCGCACCGTGATCACGGCCGTGTCCTCGACGAAGGTCGAATCGGGGAAGTGCGGGTCGGCCGGGAGGCGCGTCAGCGCGAGCCCGCTCTCCTCGAGCGCGCGGCAGTAGGCGTCGTGCTGCGCGAGCGCCTTCGCGACGTCCGGTCTGCCGAGGTCGACCGTGGTCAGGCCGTCGGCGAAGTTGGGAGCGGGAGGACGGACGATCGCATGGCGGAACACGGCGCGGACTCGCTCAGACGTTGAACTTGAAGAGCATCACGTCGCCGTCCTGCACGATGTAGTCCTTGCCCTCCTGGCGCACGAGGCCCTTCTCGCGGGCGGCGGCCATGGAGCCCGACGCGACGAGGTCGGCGTACGCGACCGTCTCGGCCTTGATGAACCCCCGCTCGAAGTCCGAGTGGATCGCGCCGGCGGCCTGCGGCGCCCGGTCGCCAGCGTGGATCGTCCAGGCGCGCGCCTCCTTCTCTCCGCCGGTGAGGTACGTACGCAGACCCAGCAGGTGATACGCCGAGCGGATCAGGTTCGAGACGCCCGAGTCGGTCACGCCCAGGTGCGCGAGGTACTCGCGCGCCTCCGCGTCCGGCAGCTCGGCGAGCTCGGCCTCGATCGCGGCGGAGACGACGACGGCCTCGGTGCCGAGATGCGTCTCCGCGAACTTCCGGACCGCGGCGACGTGCGGGGAGGAGCTCTCGGCGGTCGCGAGCTCGTCCTCGGCCACGTTGCAGGCGAAGAGGATGGGCTTCGACGTGAGCAGGAAGAGCCGCGCGGCGATCGCCCTCTCGTCCTCGGACAGGGGCGCCGAGAGCGCGCGCTTGCCGGCGTCGAAGTGCTTCAGGAGCTTGTCGACCACGTCGAGGCCCTCCTTAGCTTCCCTCGCCTCCTTGTCGCTGCCGCGGGCCGTCCTCTCGAGCTTGTCCCGCGCCCGCGTCGCCGACTCGATGTCCGCGAGGACGAGCTCGGTCTGGATGGTCTCCATGTCGGACACCGGGTCGAGGTGGTTCGAGACGTGCACGATGTCCTTGTTCTCGAAGCAGCGCACGACCTCGACGATGGCGTCGACCTCGCGGATGTGCTGCAGGAACTTGTTCCCGAGTCCCTCGCCCTTCGACGCGCCGCGGACGAGCCCGGCGATGTCGACGAACTCGATCGTCGCCGGGATGATCCGCTCGGAGGAGAACATCTTCGCCAGCGGCTCGAGGCGCGCGTCCGGGACGGTCACGACGCCGACGTTCGGCTCGATCGTGCAGAACGGGTAGTTCGCCGCCTCCGCCTTCCGCGTGCGCGTGAGCGCGTTGAAGAGCGTGGATTTCCCGACGTTGGGCAGACCGACGATGCCGGCGCGGAGCATGGAGCGCGGGAGTATACGGGAGAAGGGTGCTCGACTAGAATCCGGGCAACTTGTCGTCGACCCCGTCGTCCCCGACCCTCCTGCGCGCGGTCTCGCGCTGGTCGATCGTCGCCCTCGCGCTGAACGACGTCATCGGAAGCGGCGTCTACCTCAGCAATCCCAAGGAGGCGGCGGAGCTGCTGGGCCCGGCCAGCATCTGGGCGATCCTGGCGGCGGGCGTCGCCGTCCTGCTGCTGGTGCTCTGTTTCGCCGAGGCGGGGAGCCTCTTCGACACGCCCGGAAGCGGCTACGTGTACACGCGCGCGGCCTTCGGGGACTTCGTCGGGTTCGAGGTGGGATGGATGACGTGGGTCGCGCGCATCACCTCGGTCGCGGGACTCTCGGTGGGCTTCGCGCGCGTGGTTGGCTTCTTCTGGGAGGGCGCGCGCTCGGGCTTCGGCCGGAGCCTGATGATCGTCCTGCCGGTGGTTCTCCTGACGTGGATCAACATCGTCGGCATCCGCTCGGGCGCGCGCACCGCGGTGATCCTGACCTGGGGCAAGATCCTTCCGCTCGCCCTGCTCGTCGCCGTGGGCCTCTTCTTCGTGAGCTGGCCGCGGATCTTTCCGGTCCCGGTCCCTCCGGCGGGCAGTCTGGGGGCGGCGGCGCTCGTGGTCCTCTTCGCCTACTCGGGCTTCGAAAACACGGCCGCGCCGGCGGGGGAGTTCAAGAACCCCAAGCGCGACGTCCCCTTCGCACTGATCGCGCAGATCGGGATCGTCACGGCGATCTACACGCTGGTGCAGCTGGTTGCGATCGGGCTGATTCCCAACTTGGGCTCCTCGGACACGCCGCTGGCCGACGCCGCTCGGGGGATCATGGGCCCGATCGGCGGATGGATCCTGACGATCGGCGCGGCGCTGTCGGTGCTGGGGACCAACAACAACACGATCCTGGCCGGCCCTCGCTACCTGTACGCGCTCGCGCAGACGGGCCGTCTGCCGCGGGTGCTGGCGAAGGTCCACCCGAAGTACCGGACGCCGTACGTCGCGATCCTGACGCAGACCCTGATCGCGCTGCCGCTCGCCCTGACGGGCACGTTCCGCCAGCTCGTCGAGCTCTCCGTCATCGCGCGCCTGGCGACGTACATCGGCACGGCGGCCTCGGTCCCCGTGCTGCGCCGCAAGATGCCCGGGACGGAACGCTCTTTTCGGCTGCCGGGCGGCGCCCTGATACCGTGCCTCGCGCTCCTCATGTGTTTCTACTTCCTGTCCCAGGCGACGTCCAAGCAGCTGCTCTCCGGCGCGCTGGCCCTGGCGGTCGGCGCGCTCATCTATTTTGCGCGCCGCGGATCGGCGGTTGCCGCCCCGGCCGAGACGGTGGAGTAAACCCATGCGGAAGGTCGTGATCCTCGCGGCGATCGTGTGCGCGGTTTTGGCGATGGGAAATGCCGCCGCACAGACGACACAGACGAACCCGGCGCCCGCGCCCTCGGCGACGCCGCCTCCCCCGGTGACCGTCCTCAAGGCGGCGCGGATCTTCGACGGGCGCTCCGACGCGGCGCTGCCGAACGGCATGCTCGTCGTGCAGGGCACGAAGATCTTGGCGGCGGGCGCGAACCTCGCGGTCCCGGCCGGCGCGACCGTGATCGACCTGGGCGACGCGACGCTGCTGCCCGGGTTCATCGACTCCCACACGCACGTCACGGACCAGTCGGGCGACAACTACTACCTCGACTTCTTCAACGGCCTGCGCCGTCCCGTCACCGAGCAGGCGCTCCTGGCGTCGACCTTCGCCCGCAAGCTTCTCGACGCCGGATTCACGACCATTCGCGACGTTGGGAGCGAGAAGGACCTCGACGTCGGCCTGCGCAACGCGATCCGAAACGGCTGGACCGAGGGCCCGCGGATGCTCGTCGCGCGCTACGCGCTCGGCGCGACCGGCGGCCACTGCGACCAGACCGGCTTTCCGCCGGACACGTTCTCCGGCGGCGAGCCCGGCGTCTCGAGGGGCGTGCTCCACGGCGCGGACGAGGGCCGCCAGGCCGTGCGGCTGAACGTCAAGTACGGCGCCGACGTCATCAAGATGTGCGCGTCGGGCGGCGTGCTGTCGCTCGGGGACGACGTCGCGACGCCGCAGCTGACGGACGAGGAGCTCAACGCGATCATCGACGAGGCCCACCGCCTGAAGCGCAAGACCGCGGCGCACGCCCACGGAGACCTCGCGGCACGGGCCGCGGTGAGGGCCGGGATCGACTCGATCGAGCACGGCTCGTTCTTGACCGACGAGACGTTCGCCCTGATGAAGACGAAGGGGACGTTCCTCGTCCCGACGCTCCTCGCCGGGGAGTGGACCGGCCACCGGGCCGAGAAGTTCCCGCCGGCGATCGCCGCGAAGGCCAAGGCCGCCCTCGCGGCGCGCTCCGACATGTTCCGCCGCGCGCTCAAGAGCGGCGTCAGGATCGCGTTCGGCACCGACTCCGCGGTCTCGCCGCACGGAATCAACGCGCAGGAGTTCGGGCTCATGGTCGACCTCGGGATGGCGCCGGCCGCGGCGCTGCGCGCGTCCGGCCCCATGGCGGCGGAGCTCCTCGGCCTCTCGGCCGACATCGGGACGCTCGAGAAGGGCAAGGAGGCGGACGTCGTGGCCGTATCGGGCGATCCGCTCAAGGACATCCACGCCACCGAGAACGTCCTCTTCGTGATGAAGGGCGGGAAGATCGTCAAGCAGCCGGCGCGCTGAAGGTTCGCGCTACACTGCCTTCGGATTGCGCCTCAGTCCCTTCTTCGTAGGGGCGGCCCTTGCGGCCGCCCGGGTCCTGGTCGCGGAAGACTGCCCCGCGCCCGCGCTGAGGATCGAATCTTCCGCGCAGTCCCCGCGGCAGGGCGGAATCGCGGTTCTCACCTTGCGGAGCAGCGTGCCGCTGTCGCGCGCGGTCCTCGCCGACGGGAAGCACCAGGCGGCGATGGAGGCCGATCCGGCGAGCGGCGGACGGGTCCTGCGCGCGCTCTGGGGAATCGACTTCGAGGCCGCGGTCGGCGCGAAGAGCGTGGAGCTGGAGGCCAGCGGCCGCTGCGGCGACGATCACCCGGGCTCGTGGAAGTTTCGCGTGGCCTCTGGAAACTTCCCGCAGCAGAAGCTGTCCGTGAATCCCGCGTACGTCGAGCCGCCGGAGGCGGAGAAGGAGCGGATCGCGCGCGACCGCGAGAAGGTGGCCGCGGTCTGGGCCGCGCCGCCGACGGTTCGGGTCTGGGATCGGGCGTTCGTCCTCCCGGTCGAGGCGACTCCGGGCGGGAACTTCGGAGCGCGCCGCGTCTTCAACGGGAAGACCCAGTCGCGCCACGCCGGCGCGGACCTGGTCGCCGCGGCCGGGACCCCGATCAAGGCGCCGGCGCCGGGCACCGTGCGGCTCGCCGAGGACCTCTACTTCTCGGGCGGCACCGTGATCGTCGACCACGGCGGCGATCTCTTCACGACGTACTTCCACATGTCGCGGATCGACGTGAAGCCGGGCGACCGCGTCCGGACCGGCGACGTCCTGGGCTCCGTCGGCGCGACCGGCCGCGTCACCGGCCCGCACCTGCACTGGGGCGCGCGGCTCAACGGCGCGCGCGTCAACCCGCTGGGTCTGCTGAAGCTGCCGGCGTGGTCCGCGCCGTCCTGAGATCGGGCGTCCAAGGCCGTTGAATCCGACCGCGCCGTGGAGGCTGCCCTCCTGCGGCATCCGATTCGTCAGATTTTTTTGCGCCGACCCTCCTCTCGCGACAATTAGAGAGTAGAGGGATTCACTCCGTAAACATCGAGCGACAGCAAAACCGGGCGGAATAGTCCGGCGGGCCCAGACACGGAAAGGGGGACGTCATGATGCGTTTCCAGGGTGTCTACCTGCGGTCGGGATCGGCGACAGCTTCGTTCGCCGCCCTCCTTCTGGCGTTCTCGAGTGTCTTATCCGCTGACGCAGGCCGGATCCAATCGGTCAAGGTCGCGAAGCCGTTCTTCAATCCGACGGTCGGCCAGACCATCGGGATCGAGCTCGAGGTCGGCTCACCTGGCGCTCTCTCGATCCTGGTCCTCGACCGCGACGGATATCCGGTGCGACGACTCGTGTCGGCACAGGCCGTCCAGACCGGGCGAGTCGGCTTCGACTGGAATGGGCGCGACGACCACGGCGAGATCGTGCCGGACGAGGCGTACTCGCTGAAGGTCGACCTCGCCGGGGACGGCTGGACGTCGACCTACTTCCCCGCGGCGGCGCCGTCGTCCGAAGTCCGCGTGGAGATCCGGGGCTACGACCGCCGCAACGGCATCCTCTCCTACAAGCTCGCGGCGCCGGCGCGCGTCCACGCACAGGCCGGCGTTTCCTGGCCAAACGAAAAGACTCGAGCGCCCGAGGGGCCCGTGATGAAGACGATCGCCAACCGAGAGCCGCGGCCGGCCGGGGCGGTCGTCGAAAATTGGGACGGCTTCGACGAGACGGCCGTGACGTACCTGCCCGACCTGCCGCACTTCGCCGTCGCGGTGGCGGCAAGCGCCCTGCCCGAGAACTCGCTCATCGTCGTCGGAAACGAGTCCTCGCGCTTCGTCGACGCCGTCGCGAAGCGGACCGGGGCCAGCCTCCTTCCCGCGTTGACTGGTGGCGATCATGGCCACCACAAGGGGCTCGGCACGCTCGACGACGTGGCTCCGTCGCTTCGTCTCGCGCCCTCGAACGCGCGCTGGAGCGCCGAATCGAAGACGTGGATGGTGTCCGACGCGCGGATCTCGGGATCCGCGTCGCTCGCGGGACCGTCGTCAGCGAATTTCGCCCGGCAGCCGGGGCAGCTCGAGATCTACGTGGATTCCCGGCAGGTCCAGACGATTCGCTCACCGAAGGACGGCATGACGTTCTCGGTGCCGATCGACGGTCCCGCAGCGGGAAGTCACCTCGTCGTCTTCAACTGGTCCAGCGACTACGGCCCGGTAGCCGTCTCGGCCATTCGCGTGGAACGCGGCGCGCCGAAACAGGCCGTGCGTAACGACAACGTCGAGGGGAGGGCGCAGCCATGAGGTTCACGTACCGATTCGCCACGGCG